>OHKA01000388.1_pt1 | contig 18293 bp, 9 predicted proteins | sample 1568751 | NCBI WGS metagenome assembly OHKA01 (sample SAMEA3879525, study PRJEB24766) | human gut metagenome | biome: human-associated habitat; feature: feces | place: USA | collected 1985/1987 | reverse complement strand
CTGATACGAGATAAATAAATGCCTCATCCGGATATGGGTTGAGTGCGAAAGTGAGAGTAGCCCACTTACCCTCACACCGGTTTTTTTACTACCACCACATTTAATACCCTAACTATCAACGAATCACACTAAAAGTGAGGGTAGTGAGAGTAACTTGATCCAACTTTTTATTGAACAGCCTGAGTTCCGTTTAAAACCCACATTTCACTCCGGCAGAAAAGTAAACCGTCGGATTGAAATACGGATCATCTTTATCACTGAACATATTGTCTACAAACCCTTTAAGCGTACGTTTAGTCAGATCGCCAGACCTGAGCCAATTGCCTCCTATCCCCAAATACAGGCACGACTTCTTACCTATCCTGTATTCCGGACAGAGATAGGATCGCATCATAACTGAAGCATATATCATCGACTTTCCCTCTACATCCATCACGGAAGATATTCCATCCATTTCCATTGCCACGAGCCTCAGCTTAAACCGATCTCCCAAACGTACTGCCCCGGACACTTCAACACCGGAAGAGAGATTCACATTAACCTCATAATTACCGGAAAGTTGCCAGTTAAGAAAGAACATCGGCATGGCAATAGGTACTCCAAATGAATTCGTCAATCCAGCCCCAACACCTATATCCAGATTTTTCCTACATTTATACACAAAAATCACTCCCCCATTCACCAATACACTCTGCCAGGTAATTGCATCCGGTGCCGAATAAATACCTGCTCCCAAACTGGCTATCATGTACCACTTTTTCGACAAGGGCCGTACATGCGTCAGATTGAGACTGCCACTTAACACCTCATCCGGATGTATATCCAAAGCCATACGTCGATTATTTAGTATCGCGTAAGTTCCTCTTACCGATGCCGACCACATGATAGGCTGTCCCGATGCATTCTGCTTCAACGAAAAGGGTAGCGTGTATGCTCCGGTGAATTTCAATAAATCACCCGAACCCAATTTATTCCCCGCTTCATCTCTGAAAGAAGAGGCAGGCATATACTCCGTTTTAATAACTCCTTGTGCAAAACCATCGATTGCTGCCACCAAGAGCAACAGAAATAAAAGATAAGAGAATCGTCTCATTGCTAATAAATTAGATTATTTTATTGCAAAGAAAAGAGATTAGCTTGTCCGGTATAAGTCTTTTCCGACGAACTGCACGAAAGACCTGTTGAATTTCATTATCCCAAAGATGGAACAAAAGGAAAAAAGAAGATTATTCGAGAAAAGGTACTCTCACTACAAATTCTGTAGTACTTTCCACGATATCAATTGCTTTATCATACAAGGCGTATTGTTTTTCCAGGTTCCCTAATCCTACACCACCTCTATCTACTGAACTCCGCAATTGCAGATTATTGGAAACCATAATCCCCTCATCGGTAAAGCCTATCCGAATAATAAGCGGATTCTTTAAAGTAGCTATATTATGCTTAATCGCATTTTCTACCAGCAGTTGCAAGCTAACGGGAATAATCAATCTGGTTCCATACAAATCATATTCGTCTATCTCGATGAACAATGTATCTTCAAAGCGAATCTTCTCCAGAAATACATAACTTTCCAGAAAAGCCAGTTCTTCCTTCAAAGTAACCATCGGACGATTGTTTGTCAACAACAGATAACGGTAGACACCTGACAGCTTTTTAGCAAACAGATTGGTCTTTTCCGCATCACTATAGGCCAGTGAAGATAGCACATTCAGACTATTGAACAGGAAATGCGGGTTTATCTGGGCTTTCAAGGTTTCATACTGATACTGAATCTTCTCTTTCTCTATAATAGCCAGTTTCTTCTCTGCTTCCATTTGGCTTTGCTGATAAAAGAATATCTCAATCAGAAGAACAATCATACTATTCCAAAGTACTACCGGCAGAGACATTTTCAGCAGAGCATAATCTTCCGGCCAAGGTTCTTCCAGAATAATGGACAGGATATAATTTGCCGCTATGCCGAAGCAACTCACCCATACGGATGCCAACAATAAATCGATAAAGATTCTCATTGTATTGTTAATGTTGTCCAGCCTCTTATGGACAATAACAATGATGAGAAAGTCAACAATCCCCACAAAGATGCAGGCAGGTAAATTGAGCAGATACTGTGTTTCCAAACTTAAGCTCCGGGGAGCGTCAGAAAGAAGCTCCGCCACATACTGGAATGCAAACAAAGAAATTGCAATGAGCACTATAAAAAGCAGGATATACCATTTATTCTTCATCCCCAAATGTATTTTAAAGCACACCATCCACCCACTTCAGAAAATCAGGAACCCGCACACGACTGATTAAAACCTCGTGCGGACATTCAGGCTGGAAGCTCAACTTCAACCGACTGTTGAAGTACTTGGATATCTTACGGATAGAATTGATATTAGCAATGCAATTGCGGGAAACACGGAAGAAAGTCCTTTCATCCAGCAGTTGCTCTATCTGTTCCAAAGTATAGTCCACAATATAGCGTTTATCTGAAAAGGTGTGCAGAAAGACTACTTTTTCTTCACTGTAGAAGAAAGCGATATCTGAAGTCTCCACATAATGATACGCATCCCCTTTCTGGATAAGGAAACGGTTCTTTTTACAATTACTCATCAATGCTTCTTCCAGTTTCCTGTAATCGGTAACGGGAGATTGCACAACCCTGAACTGTTCAAATTTTCTCAATGCCGCCAGCAAATCATCTTCCTCTACAGGCTTCAGCAGATAGTCCACACTATTCACCTTGAATGCCTGTATGGCATGCTCATCATAGGCAGTAGTAAAAATAACAGGCGTCGTGACCTGTATCTGCTCAAAAATGTCGAAACTGTTTCCATCCGTCAACCGGATATCCAGCAACATCAGATCTACCGGATGATGTTTCAGAAATTGTACGGTCTGCTCCACAGTGGCTGTCCATGCCTCCAACTGATAATCGGGGCGTAACTTCTCCATCATCCGCTTCATCTCTTCGTAAGCGAAACGTTCGTCTTCTACTAACAGGTATTTCATCATCCGGCACTCAATTTATAGGAATCTGCCGTAAAATTACAGATTATCATCCATATCCGGTTACGAAATGATGTATTTCCGATGAAGTGCAGAAATTGAAGGATGAAGTGCAAGTGCAATTACCTGCCTTCATCCATCACCACCGAGAATCTATAAGTACCTGACTGTAATGCAAGTGATAGAGCATTCCTTTTTTGTGAATACAGGCTGACTCCTTCCGCCTCTTTCCATGCAGTTTCTCCTTCCTTTAAAGTAGCAGGATGAATGCCGGATAATTTCAGGACAGCAGTAGTATTAGCCGGTATGGTGATTTCCATTTTCAGCACACCGGCTTCCAACGTCCAGTCAGAGACAATTTTCCCATACAGCGAGTTGTAGTATGAACGTACTTGCCTGGGACCGTCTTTTGTAATCCAAGGCTCAATGGAAAACTCCTTATAACCAACCTCCGGACGGCGGATACCTCCTAAAGCCTCAATAAACCAACTACCGATATACAAATAGGAACTATGCAAACCCGAACCACGACATTGCCAATCTTCAAAGAACGTACCGTTGCCATGCTTCAACATATCTCCCCAGCCGGGAAAATCTTCTTTCATAGCCATCTCAAAAATCAAATCATTACGATGATTATCTAATAAAGTATGCAACAGGAACGAACCGGCAGTAATGCCTCCCCAGAAATGCCCTTTACGCTTTACCAGCACTTCCTGCTCAAGACGTTTCCAGACTTTTGCCTGCAAATGCTTCGGGGGTAAATCAACCATCAGTGCAATAGCAAGATAAGAAGGATAGCCATTCACGTAGCTATTATCGTTCGAATTGAAGAAAGTAGCATGCACCACCTTACGTACTTTGGATGCCCGGTTCCGATAAGCGGAAGCTGCTGCTCTATTTCCCAACACATCGGCAATCTGTGCAGCAGTTTCAAGACTGTAAATCCAGTGACAGTTATTAAAGAATAAAGTTTCCCGAGTATCTCCAAGTGCTTTTCCCTGTTTCTCCATAGCCGACCTTTCCGACCATGCATCCGGCCAAAGCCAGTCACCCAGGAAACTCCATTTACCTCCCCAACGTACCAGCATGTCATCCTGCGACTTCGTTTCCACAAAAGAAAGCCAGCGCTGAATAGTGGGAAAACTTTCCGAAAGAATACGTACATCTCCATACTGACGATAAAGCTCCCAAGGCAAGGTAATGCAGAAACCACTCCAGGATGGTCCACCCCCGCCAATGCGGGTAGGAGCGGTATAGGGAACATTCCCTTCGGGATCTTGCACATCACGCCAATCTTCCATCCATTTGTTATAGAAAGCCCCCAATTGATAGTTTCCCAAAGCTGTGCGCGTAGTAGCCAATGCATCTCCCCCGTATCCACAACGTTCACGATGAGGACAATCGACCACATAGTTACCCAGGCTGAGATTTTCAAACGTCCACAAGGTAGTACGATAAATGTCATTCAACAAAGGAAGATCACATTCAAATCCACCGCTCCGGCGATAATCCGGACGAATCATCCAACCACGTATCTGGTCTAATTCCGGTTTATACCGAAGACCGGTAATTTGTACCCAGCGTCCGGTCATATAATTAAAACGGTTACAAAAGACTCCTTTCCGTTTGGAGCCAACTTTATAAATGCTATGTATACCATAGCTGCAAGCATCCTTTTCCCTTTCAGAAAATTGGAATACAATTGAATCACCGGGTTGGCCTTGGAGCTGCATCTCAAACCAACCGGCATAATTGATTCCCATATCAACTCTATAGACTCCGGGACTAACTTCCTGAACAGAAAGTGGTTTAATTTCACCAAGTAACCGATTAGGTTCTGTACGGTCAGATGATACTATAACGTCAGTAGAATAAACCTTTGCCATAGCCCAACCGGAATCATCAAAATCCGGAGTATTCCACCCATCTTTTTCCAAAGCTGCATCATAACATTCTCCTTCAAAGTGATGTGCCTCCCAGTAACCTAACAAGGTATTGGGACTTGCATGGGTCTTCCAGGTATTATCCGAAACAATTCGTAATTTCTTTCCGGAAGATAATGCGATCTCAGCCTGAACCAATGCCATCGGAATAGCCGGTCTATTCTTCTGCTGATAGGCCGGAAAAACAGCCCAGGAAGTACCCAGCCACAAAGCTATAACATTAGTACCTGTTTTCAGGTAGCCCTTGATATCATATGTCATGTAACGGGCACGTGATTTATGATCCGTAACCGAAGGCGAAAGAACAGCATCCCCCACTTTCCGCCCATTGACATACAGTTCATGATAACCTATGGAAGCTACATAAATAACAGCATCCTGTGGAATATCCGACATATTAAATGTTTTACGGAACCAGGGATCTGCCATTACATTATTAACCTTCTTACCTCCCACACTCTGAGATTCCATTTCTGCACTGCCTATCCATTGTGCCGCCCAATCAGCAGCAAACAGCCCCATACGCCAATTTGCAGGATTACTCCATGCTGACCAACGATTATGCTCATCGGAGAAACGGACTTTCCAGAAACATCTTTGTCCGGCAGACAAAGGTACTCCTCCATAAACAATATTCACCGACTCAGCAGAGTTAACACGACCGCTATCCCAAAGATCTCCACGGTCTACATCAAGTAAATCCCGGGAGCTTGCTACAAGAATCTGATAAGCAGTCTGCTTCCGCCCGCGTGCCGAGGTAGTAGCTCCCATTTTCCAACTCAAACGAGGTTGCGGTATGTCAACACCTAAAGGATTACTAAGATATTCACATTGCAAATCAAAAGGTTGGAGAGTGGCAATATTCGTGAAAGCCGTACTGCCAGTCAGTTCACCCTCCGGAAAAGCGATCTGCACTTCTCTACCATTAAGAGCCAGACAAACCTCCCTCTGACTATAAAGCGGATCTGCAACCCAGATATCATAACCTGTTCCCTTCTGCTCAAGATAGACAATCACTTGTTTATCAGTAGCCAGTGTAAGTCCCTCCCCTAAATCAATTGTTCCCGGATGATAAAAAACAATAGCATACTGCTGATTCAACTTAACTGCCTGCACCACAGAACTATTTTGAATAATCTTATAATTCTGGGTAGCCGTAAATGTCCGGAACTCCTCTAAAGATTTGTCAGGAACAACCATATATGCATATTTCCCTTCCTTAGCCTTTACACCATGACTAATCCAGAGATTAAAGATGTCAGCAGAAATCTTTTTTCCACTCCCACTGATATTAATATCCTTCCAAGCTCCGGTTTGTTTCGGATTGCTAACAATTACATCTCCTCCTGAAGGAAATAAATAACCAACTTTATCATGATATACCCAAGCCGGATTCTTTACAGATACATTGTCTCTATAAACAGACGTAATTCCTTCCTCTTTGCCAACTACCATTTCGCCTTTAAAAAGGCACTGATTAACAGTTGTAACTACTTCCTCGGGAGCATCTGATGCAATATCTGTCCCTAAGCACAAAAGTACATCATTCATAAAAAAGTAAGACTTCCTGGCCTTTACCCCCTTATAGCAATGCTCATAAGCAATGACCCCATTCTTGCCGTTACTTACCCCACCTCCAAACCGATTTTTTCCGAACAGATATCCTTCAAGACGAGTAGAGTCCTGATGTTGAACAGCCGTAGTCCCCGGTATTTTATTCCAGTTCCATACAGGGAAGATACCTTCATATTCTTTCCCGGAAGTAAGGATATTCGTAGCACCAAGCGGCAGGTTATAACCTTTGAGGTTCTCATTATTAAGCATTTCGGTTCCATTAGTCCGTGTAGAAATCACCTTAGCAGAGAGATAATAGCCGGTACCATGCTGGACCATAATGTCCGATTTCCAGAAATACTTATTACCGGGAGCAGGAAAGGGAGCACCGGAAAGATGTTTCTTCCAAGCCGAGTAATCAGCAGCACGATCAGAATCATTCTGCTCCATGTATTCCAGCGTGACAGGAGAAATATTGCTAAGTCCTTCGGGACGTGATATATTACGACCGATTGCACCAAAATCAAACGTTTCCCGATAGCCCAACAACCGATGACCACCCATCAGAAGATTGATAAATATATCTTTTTTCTCTTGTGTAAAATAAGGCTCAAAGGCAGTTCCTTTCACCAATTGCAAATAATATGCAATATCATCTACATACGATAAACCATACCCGCCGGAATATAATTGCGGACGATGCTGATGGAAACTGCCATCCACCTTAATACCTTCGTCACCTTGTTCCGGAACAATCTTAATAGTAGAGGCTATGGACTTGATTCCGATTCGTATCAGCTCAATATTATTTTCAATACATCCTTTATGAATGGTAACGGCAGATACCCATGTACGGTTTTTGCCTTTATGACCTTTATTCCCAGTCAAATCTTGTAGATAAGAAGAATAATGCAATAACTTCTTATCACTAATTTTACCTTTCAGCAGAATCAACGGAACCATGTAGTCTTGGGGAGCACCAATATCACCGAACCACCAGTTTCCGGATTTAGGACGTACTCTATACCAATAATCGATACCTGCAACTATTTGTTTCAACAGTCTTCCTGAATTATAATACTTATTTCCAGGTTTCCGATATGCAATAGCCATTAATTTCAAGCGTTTCAAATGAGAGCCGGCCGGATAAAACGAACCTTCATGCACAGTTACATAATCCAGGTCCGGGAAACTTCCATCCGAACGTAACGCACTCGCATAACCCGCTATTATGTCCTCATCTACTTTCGCTTCCAAATAGGAAGCGACCAGTCGTCCGGTCATTTCGTCCACTTCTTTTTGCGCATCTACTTGCACCTCTTTAGCCTCAGCCAAAGAGCAACAAAGATAAAGCAAACAGAATATTAGTTTCAAGCATTTCATAAACATACTCCTATTTATCCAGGTACTTACCATCAGCTACTATCCCTGAGCTATGCACTGTACGAATAAATTTCGCATCAGCAGGAGCGGCACCTTTACATTGATTCAGTTCTGCCCCGACAACATCATCCAAAAAGAATAACGGACGTACATCGGGCTTCATCGCATCAAAACGTACATTATTAAATCTCACATTTCTGGCATGGCGTACATAGAAACCGGCGGCCGGTAATGTATTACCAAACATTCGATTCTCAGGATAGCTTTTAGTCATTTCCGGAACGGGTTTACTAACCATGTCCGAGGTTCCGCCCCCCGGATAGCTGATTTGCACGTTATTGATCGAAACATTTTCTACATAGCTTGTCTCCACACCAGTTATTGAACAGGCTATCAGGCTTTCTGCGGTTGCTACAATGTTGCTGATATTTATATTCTTCAATACACCACCCTCTTTCCGGTAAGTGCGGTGTCTGTCTCCCAAACGGATGAATATGGGAGTCTGGACATCGCGCATAGAAATATTGGAAACGGTGATGCCATCAATAATGCCTCCATCAACCATTTCTATGGCAACACCCGAAATAACGGTAACATCGGCCGAAATATGTTCAAGCTGTTTACTCCAATGACGAATATTATCTTCCGCTGCCCGGCGAACGACACAATTAGAAACCGCAATATTCCGGTATCCTCCATGAGAAGCTGTACCGAATTTGATTGCATTACAATTGCTTGCTGTGACACAATTCGTAACCGTTATGTTCTCGCAAAATTCCGGATGGTCACTCTTGAAACAAATGGCGTCATCTTCCACATCAATGTAGCAATCAGATATAGTCGCATTCTTGGCATCAATATCAAGCCCGTCATTATTATAATTACAATGGCTGAATACCTTTAAACCACGGATAGTGACATCTTCACATTTTTCATAATGCTGCACCCAATAGGCAGAATTACGGAGAGTGACATCGGTCACAACAATGCCCTTGCACTCTACAAAATAAATTATCTTAGGACGTTTCGGTCCGCCGTCCGCATCATTGCCAAATTGAAAAGTTTTATTTCCACCTTGTCCGTCAATCGTTCCGAATCCGGTAATCGAAATATTCTTTTGTCCACGTGCAAACAAAAGTCCGGAAGACTGATTCATACTACCATCCTTAAAGGGAAAGGCATTATCATAATCCGACAAACGTGTACTTCCCAACAATAAAGTGCCAAAATCCAGATGAAGGTTCACATTTGATTTCAGTTCAATGGGACGTATCAAATAAGATCCGGATGGTATCAAAACGGTTCCGCCTCCTTTCTTCGAACATTCATCTACGGCTTTCTGTATAATGATTGTATTATCCGTTACCCCATCTCCTTTAGCTCCACGCTTAGTCACATCAATTGTTCCGGCTATAAGGGAAGAGGAAAATAGCAAAGATATTGCAAACAAAACTATATTACATCTATTCATCATGGCATCATTATTTTTAGGGTTTATCATTTAAGGATTTGTATCGGCACAACGCCTCTACATAGTAATAATCAGCATAGGTCAAAGGCATATCTACTTCTGTACCGGAAGGAATATTACCTACCGAATGTTTCAGAATAAATCCTCCGTTAGTACCTTCCTCTGCCGTATATGCCGGTGAGGATAATGTCTGGAGCATTTTCTCGGCTGCCTTATAATATTTCTTAGCCCGTTCTTCGGATACATACTGAGATAGTTCCAATAATCCCGAACAGTTGATAGCTGCTGCAGAAGCATCACGCAAAGCATCCGGTATACCGGGAGCATTATAGTCCCAGTAAGGAATCAGGTCTTTCGGCATATTAGGATGATTCAGCGTAAATTCTGCTATCTTTATGGCTTGCTCAAGGTATTTCCGCTCTTTCGTAAAACGGTACATCAGTGTATAGCCATATAATCCCCAGGCTTGTCCACGAGCCCAAGCTGACTTTTCGGAAAAGCCCTGTCCACCTTGGTAGTGCTTTATTTCACCGGTTTCCGGGTCCATGATAAAGACTATTGTCTGCCCGGAAATGATTCTTCAAAGTTGTATCGGCATGTTTCACAGCAATATCATAGAATGTGCTGTCTCCTGTGGCCTGAGTAGCCCAGAAAAGCAATTCCAGATTCATCATATTATCAATGATAACAACATAATCATCCGGTTTGCGATTATGGGATTTAATGCAGCCTACCACCGGGCTGAAACGGGAAATCAACGAACGGGCGCTGTTCACCATAATATCTTTATACTCAGGTTTCGGAGCAATGCGGTTTGCATTGCCATAACTGCAATACATCATAAAACCGACATCATGCGTATTCACGTTGTATTGTTCCGGTTCCAGCAGCTTCAACATACGCACTCCTTCAGCATATAGCTCCTTGTCTCCTGTATCCTCGTACAAATAGAACAAAGTTCCGGGATAAAAGCCGCTGCACCACCATTCTGAGTTGCTGGTTTTCAGGCGTTGCATATGTTTGTCATACGTTTTAGGAAACTGGTTACTTCCTTGCAACTCGCTCCTCATATAGAGATACTGACGAGCAGCATGCTCTAACGCTTTATCAACTTTTACCTTACCCTTGGCGAATAAGTCACCGAAGGGAAAAAAACTAATTAGAATAGTAACAAACAATAATGTACTCTTTTTCATGGTTATATCTTAAATTTATATTCTATTGTTTCACTGCATCCGAGAAAGAAACGACCTGTAGCCTTTCGGCAAACTGCAACGAAGGTAGTTCAGTAGTCACTTTAACCGTAACCGTTTCACCAGGCAAAATATCCATATAATTGTCGGATATGAAATTGTCAATATCCCCTTGGAGTGACAAGAAAACGCCTCTTGCAAACACATCACAAGACAGAGTTACCTCATACCCTCCTTCAGTCGGTACAAAGTCTTTATTAATCCGAGCTGCCGCATAACGCATATCTTTTTGCTTCGCCAAAAAATAATTATTAGTATACTTTTTTCCTGTTTTATCCTCATAAAGAACGTGTACGACGACGTCTTCTTTTTTCTCTCCATTCAATAACCCATCCACAGCTTCCTTCCATATAACTGTACTTGTATTAGCCGGAACAGTTATCTGTTTCTTGAATTCTTTCACCACTCCGTTACCATCCAATCTGAGCACACAGACTGTTAATTTACCAGAAGTACTCTTTAGCCTGTCTGATACCATATATATCTGCAACGTGTTTTCCTTTTCTATTGGCGATAGCAGTAAATCAGCGAAAGACTTTACCGTAAAATAATGCTGCGCCTTCCAACGTCCGTAATAGTCGCGACTAGACCAGGATGCCACCGGCCAGCAGTCATTATGCTGCCATACCAACGATCCCATACAATAGGGCATATCCCTCCGATGTGCCTCCATAGCCATTTTCATAGCATCAGCCTGCAAAAGCTGGCTCATATAGGTAAACGAACGGAAATCTTTAGGCTGACGATATTCCGACAAAAGGAAATCATTGATACGCTTATTAGCCGCTGTTCCCCCTCGCTGATGCGACATCATTACCTCCGAAGTCAGATTCCAATCCTCTGATAAAGGTGCATACCGTTTGATCGACTCGAATTCCGGGAATGACTGAAAACCATACTCACTGAAAAAACGGCTTCGCTCATGATTAAATTCGGAAAGGGGTTTCAGCCCTTGCCAAACTGCCCAATAGTGCATATCGCCCACCGTATGATTGCGCGTCCCTTTGTCATCAGAATAAGGAGATGATTTACGGTAACAAGCACCCGGATGGAATTCTTCTACCACAGCCGGCAACGTCACAAAATACTGATTCTTGAACTGTTTCCATATAATATCCGAATAAGCAGGATTCTGTTTGTCATATGTCTTTTTCCAATTCCAGTTGAACCAAGCATCCAAACATTCATTATTCCCACACCAAAGAGCTATACAACTATGGTTACGCAAGCGTCGTACATTATCAATGGCTTCCCTGCGAATGTTTTCCAGCAATTCGCCTTCAGCAGGAAATACGCTGCACGCAAACATAAAGTCCTGCCAGACTGCCAGTCCCAGCTCATCACATAAATCAAAGAACCAGTCATCTGGGTAAAAGCCGCCTCCCCAGACGCGAATCACATTCATATTTGCACTGACTGCATCCCGGATCGTTTTTTCATAAATGGAGTCGGTAACACGAGTCAGAAAGTTATCACAAGGAATATAATTCGCACCTTTGGCAAACAAGGGTTTTCCATTTAGTTCAAAATAAAAGCTTTCACCATATTCGTCAGGAGCCGTTACCACTTTCAATGAACGGATACCCAGTTTTTTCTCTGTTACATCTACTTGCTTGCCATTCAGTTCCAGTGTTGCTGCAAAGTCGTATAAGAAAGGTTCGCCCAAACCATTAGTCCACCATAACCGTGGCTTCTTCATGGTAAAAGATACCGGAATTTTATTCAAACCTTTATTCAAACGAATCAATTTCCGGCACTCGGTACGATTATCCGTACGATTAATCACAGCTACCTTTGCTTCTGTCTCCTTATCTGCCAACACTTCCACCGTGACATCCACTATGGCCCGCTGGGCTGTCACCGACTGCTGGTTATAAAAAACATCATTTATACGAGCCTCATCCCATGCTTCCAGACTAACGTTCCTCCAGATACCCGAAGTAACCAAACGAGGTCCCCAGTCCCAACCAAAGTGATAACCCGCTTTACGAACAAACACTCCGATCTTGCGGTTGAGCAAACCTCCATTCTCAGACTGGTCATTCGAACTGCGATACTGGAAAGGAACAGCTTCCCATTTCGGCATAGCTATCTTAATAGGAGAATGCAAATAAACCTGCAATTCATTACCATGCTCTTTTAAGAGAGAACGGACATCCACCTGCCATTCACAAAACATATTATCAGCAGAAAGAATCTTCTTTCCGTTCAATGTTACATCAGCATAAGTATCCAATCCCTCAAAATGCAGCACAATATTCTTCTTTGCCAGCAACTCAGGGGTTACATCAAACGTCGTCCGATAAATCCAGTCTTCTTTATCCACCCACTGCACACCGCGCTCATTGAGCCTGTAAAAAGGATCATCTATCAGTTTGTTATCCATCAAGTCTGTATGAACTGTTCCAGGAACAGTGGCTTCATACCAGTTAGTACCCCTCGCCTGCCGGAAATTCCATCCTTCATGCAAGTGCTGACGAACAGGCTGCGCATTGATTGCTGTAAACAGAAAGAGCAGATTCAATAAGGCTATCCAAGTTCTTGTCTTTACTTTTGTATTCATTTGTTTATTTGTTTACGGTCTACATTCCATCCTTTCACCACTATCACCGGTTTTTCAATTATCTTTTCTGCATTCGTTTCGATAACTACAAATTTACTCTCACCCGGCATCAAAGAAAAGAAATTATCTGTATAAAAAGAAGGGCGAATAGGTTTCAAATCCTGATTGAGGAATTGCAACTGGTTGAAAAAGGCGATAGAACTGGACACATTTTTCACTGTAACATCCACGAAATACTTACCTTCGCTCTTTCTTATCTTATAAGTAGTCTTCAATTTGGCTTTTTTCAATTGAGACAATGTTTCAAAACCTGAAGAAGTAGGCCCGGTCAGCGTTTCCTTACCTTCATACTTATCATTGGAACGCCAGTAAAAATTGGATGAGACTTCCTTGCCTTTCTCATCTTTCAATCTCAACTTAATAAAATGTACCTGTGAAATATCTTCTGGAAAGCGAATGGTCAATACATCATTTGCCACACCATCCAAGGGAAGGTCAACCTTTACTGACTTTTCGAATACCTTTTTACTATTGATATCATAAACCTGAGCCACAACCGTATAACCTTCAAATTCCTGATAATAATCATTCACCACCGATACCGTATTCTTCAGATAATCAAATTGTACATGCAAAGGTTCCAAAGCATTAGCTGTATGATAAAGTGAAGCCGTTGGTTCCAACGACCAATCCCACATACGGGCACAGACCTGACGAACCGGGCAATTATGATACCAGAAAAGTAAACCGGAACAGAAACGGTCACCATAATCAAGTTTATTATAATTCCATACTTCCCAAATACTTTTTGAGTTCATGGCACCCACAAACTGCCCCTTCTGTGCAAACTCATCAATAGAAGAAGATTGCCCATAATTATTAACCAAGTCAGCATACATGGTAGACATCAGATGGAATCCATTCCCATCCAGATAATCCCAAACTTCTTTATTAATAGGCCACAAATCTTTTTCGTCCATCATTTCCCGGAGAATTTCTACCGTAGGAAGTGTCGGAGCACCATATTCGGGATTAAAACCATCCACACGGCTACCTCTCGCAGAAGCCGTGTTTTCATAATGTTGCATCGGATTCACCTGTTTATATGGACTTCCATCATGTACACCTGCACATTCCGATTGCATCTGATAGCCACGTGTCCCATCAAGTAGTTTCAGCAGTTCAGGCGTACCGCTAACTTCGGAACTCTCATTCGACGCTACATAATAGGCCAGAGCCGGATGATTGCGGATACGTTTCACAGTAGAAGCCACGTTGTTTAGGTACACACTCTTATCCTGTGGATGGCGTGTATCTCCCGTCATCCAGAATTCTTGCCAAATCAATAACCCCAGTTCGTCACAAAGCTGGTAAAAGTAATCAGATTCAGCTATACCGCCTCCCCAAAGGCGGATCAAGTTGATACCTGCCTGCCGGGTGTATCTCAACTCAGCATAGGTACGTTCATCCGAAGTTCGTAACATTCCCTCAGGAATCCAGTTTGTGCCGCGGATAAAAATACGTTTACCGTTCACATAGAATACACGTGATTTATCGGGAGTATTTGTATCAGAAGTTATATCACGAATACCAAACCGGGTTTTAACAGAGTCACAGACAGCGCCTTTTACGCTTACTGTCAGTTTCAGTTCATACAAGTTCTGAGGACCTTTATTGACCGGCCACCACAAGCGTGGGTTACGGATAGTAAGTTGAGGGAATTCTTCCGGAGTGAAAGTCACATTTTTTTCTTCACCACGTAATATGCTGAAAGGCTTTTCTACAACAATATTTTCTCCCACTATTTCTCCTCTGACCACTCCGCTAATCGTATCCATCGAATGAAACGGATCAATAACTTCAACGGATATGGTTTCACGAGCGACATCATACCCCGGCTTCTGTAGTTCTGACTTCACAAATGGATGACGCAATGCCAATATCCCTGTGCTATATATAGATATACTTTTCCAAATACCCGTATTGCGGTCACGAATACCATCCATAAAGGTAAAATCCCATCCAACACTCATAAGCATAGTAGTATTCAAACCGATGTTTCCATTACCCCCGTTATGATATTCACCTACAGCCCCCCAAGACTTTGGCATAGTAGTCCCCGGCACATCTACCGGATAGGCTTTGACAGCAAGAACATTCTTATTGCCTACTTTTACAAAATCTGTTATATTAATGTAGTCATTAACGAACATTCCATTGATCGTACTCAATAAATTACCATTTACCCATACTTCAGCCCGATAGTTGATGCCATCAGGCTGCAACCATATATTTTTTCCTGAGAAAGAAACCGGAACCTCAAATTCCGTACGGAACCAATAAGTATAAAACTCACGACCTACTTTTGATATATCCGGTATTTTATTGGACTCTATTTTATTGTTCAGTCCATAATAGGGTTCAGGATACTTCTTATTATATACAAGAGAATTAAGCACGGTTCCCGGAACAATAGCTGACAACCAGTCACTCGTATTATATCCAAGCGACGAAACTTCCTCAGCAGATGCTTTCACGTCACTTACTTTCATCATCTTCCAGCTATATTCTCCCTGATGCATTTCATTCGAGTCCAACCAAATTCTATCGGTTGTTCTTGCATAGTTTGTATTACTGCTCTGTACGGAATATGCGACAGATAAAAATAGAAGCAAAAAAATGGATAACTTATTCATGAACGTCCTTATTAATGTTTTTCTGTAATATGTTTTATTGCTGAACTACCGGAATAATCACCAGAAGGGAATACTATATTTATTTGTTCTCCATTCATACTTAATTGGAGAGACTGCTCTTTATATAGAGGATCGGCTACAGCTATTTCATATTGTTTGTCTTTCTTCTCAATGTATATTATAACTTTCTTATTGACTGCTATCACTAAATCATCTGCAAACCGTATTTCACCCGGCTCATAAAAGACGGCAGCATACTGTCTCTTAATCTCATTGGAAATCGCTTGTATCTGTTCAGAGTTAACTATAATCTTAATTTCATTCTCAAACTTCTTATCTGTAAAATAAGAAAGAGGTTTATCAGGCATTATAATATAACAGTAATCCTCATGCTGCGGAGTAGTACCATGCGAAACCCATAAGCTAAAAATCTCTTTTGTTACTGGTTTATCACTTGCTGTTACTTCAAGTTCTCTCCAAGCACCGGTTTGCTTGGCTTTTCTCAATGTTACACTCTCATTTTGCGGGAAAATATACCCTACATTATCATGGTAAGCCCAATCAATATTTTTGTCGGACAAGTTATTCGTTAACCGGTATGTATGTCCTGATAAGCCATATGTAACTTCACCATTTGCCAAACATTGATTTACTGAAGTACGAACTTCCTGAGTACGAGCCGCCTTAATGCCACTTCCCATGCATACCATAGCATCTCCCATAAAAAAGTAAGCTTTCCGAGCTTCCACGCCTTGATAAGCATGTTCATAAGCCATTACACCATTATGAGCATTGCTAACGCCTCCACCAAATTGATTCGAACCAAACAAATACCAGCGGAGATCGGCAGTCGACTGATTAGCAACCGCCGTTGTTCCCGGTACCCGTGTCCAATCCCAAACAACAAAGGCATCATCATATTCATGACCGGTAGTCATTATGTTAGTTGCTCCTAATGGTAGATAATAGCCTTTCAAATTCTGCCCGTTCAGCATTTCCGTACCATTTGTTCGTACGGATATGACTTTGGCAGACATATAATAATCAGAACCATGATGGGTCATAATGTTTGATTTCCAAAAATGTGTATTTCCTGGTACCGGAAAGGCTTCGCCACCAATATGCCGCTTCCATGCCTCATAATTTTCCGCATGAACGGGATCAACTTCTTTCATTAAATCTAATGTATGCGTGGACATATTGCTCAAGCAATTCGGGCGACATATCCCCCGCCCAATCGTTCCAAAATCATATGCCATTCTATATCCGAACATCTGTGTCCCTTTCAGAAAAACATCTGATACCAACTTAATCTTATCCGAAGTGAAGAACTTCATAAAAGATGTTTTATTAGCTAAAGTAATATACTCTGCCAAGTCGGACAGTAGTGACATTCCATATCCACCCGAATAAAGTTGAGGACGGTGCTGATGAATACTATTATCTCTTTTCATTCCTTCATCATCTTTCTCTTCTACATATATGGTAGAAGCAATGGAAGAAAATCCTTTGGCAATTAACTCATAATCATCTTCTATACAGCCTTTATGTATCAAGACTGCAGATACCCATGTTCTATTCTTTCCTTTATGGGCCATATTATCTGTCTTATCAACCAGATAAGAAGAAAGTCTCGTCACATCTTCTCTTTTCAACTCTTTCTTCAGCAAAAGAAGAGGAATCATATATTGGGAAGGAGCACCGATGTCCCGGTACCACCAATTTCCAGAATCTGGATTAGCTATCCGGAAATAATCTAACCCAAGAATTATTTTCTTTCGCAATTCCTGCTCATGAAATAATTTATTTCCGGGTTTACTATAAGCCAATGCCATGTTCTTTAATCTCTTGAGATGACGCTCTGCATCGAAATAGAAAGTCACTGTCTTATAATCAATATCTTTCCAGCTACCATCAGTTTGCATAACAGCCAAATCCTTTTCTGCTTGAGAAACGTCTACCGAATCCGACAAATATTCTTCCAACAATCTATTATATAAAATCTCTATATCTTTCTGTTTCTCTACAGCATAGCCGTATTCTCCCCAAAAGCATAGCACCAGACATATAAGTAGTAACCTTTTCATAATCATTCTTTATCTATAATCATCACCGCTGCGCTCATTGCCGGAACGGAGACTTTAACATATTCATTTTGTGGTTGATATTTCTCTCTCATATTTAGTTGAAAACTTCCATCAGCTTCTACTTCGGCATCGGCAAAACGTATTCCAGATGAAGAAATCGGAGACGGTGCTGTAAGTCTAAGTAACTGAACCGAAGCAGGGGTGTCATTCAGCCGAACTGTGAAGGAAATATCATCTTCACTTTTATTTAAAAGTGTAACTTTCAATGTTTTGCCATTGACACAAGCATATACGCTGCTGTTAGGAACAGAAGGTGAAATCACAGAAGGAACAATATTACCAC
>OHKA01000378.1_pt1 | contig 18500 bp, 19 predicted proteins | sample 1568751 | NCBI WGS metagenome assembly OHKA01 (sample SAMEA3879525, study PRJEB24766) | human gut metagenome | biome: human-associated habitat; feature: feces | place: USA | collected 1985/1987 | reverse complement strand
ATAATTTAAGAATTTATGCGTTCCTATCTTTACAAAATTAAGCATTATTTCCTTAATAACAGGCTCTTTCCCGAATAAAAATCAGGCGGGAGAAAAAATAGCGCTCAAACGGAATATTCTGATTTTATTTTAGTAAATTTGCGAATAATTGGCAATTTTTCTAACGCTACAATAAAGACCTCAACACCATGTCGGAATTCATCTATCAAGAACCATTCCCGATCGAATGTGACAAGACGCAATATCGTCTGCTGACCAAAGAGTATGTCAAGATCGTCGAATGCGACGGACGCCGCATTCTCAAGGTCGATCCCAAAGGTATCGAACTGCTGGCCCGCGAAGCCTATACCGACGTATCGTTCTACCTGCGCCCGGCCCATCTGGAGCAACTCCGCCACATTCTGGAGGATCCGGAAGCTTCCGACAACGATAAATTCGTGGCCTACACCATGCTGCTCAACCAGACGGTCGCCGCCGAAGGCGAACTGCCGACCTGCCAGGACACCGGCACGGCCATCTGCATCGGCAAGAAGGGCGAGAATGTCTTTACGGGAGCGGACGACGCCGAATGTATCGCCCGGGGCGCCTACGAAGCCTACAAGGAGCGCAACCTGCGCTATTCGCAGGTGGTGCCCTTCACGATGACCGAGGAGAAGAACTCGGGCACGAACCTGCCCGCACAGATCGATCTCTACGCCGACAAAGGCAACGAATACAAATTCCTGTTCATCACCAAAGGCGGCGGCTCCGCCAACAAAACCTTCCTCTACCAGCAGACCAAGGCGCTGCTGAACGAGAAATCGCTGACCGATTTCATCAAGACCCATATCTTCGACCTCGGTACGTCGGCCTGCCCGCCCTACCACCTGGCCGTCTGCATCGGCGGCACGTCGGCCGAAATGTGTCTGGCGACCGTCAAGAAGGCTTCGGCAGGTTACCTCGACCAGCTGCCCACCTCGGGTAACGAAGGAGGACGCTGCTTCCGCGACCTGGAGTGGGAACAGAAAATCCTCCAGATCTGCCGGGAGAGCGGTATCGGCGCCCAGTTCGGCGGCAAATACCTCGTACACGACGTGCGGGTGATCCGCGCTCCGCGCCACGCGGCGTCGTGCCCCGTCGGCATCGGCGTAAGCTGCTCGGCCGACCGCAACATCAAAGCCAAAATTACCGAAGAGGGCATCTTCCTCGAACAGCTCGAGAAGAACCCGGCCCGCTTCCTGCCCAAAGAGGCCCCCGCCATGTCGCCCGCCGTGGACATCGACCTGGATCAAGGCATGGACAAGGTGCGCGAAATCCTCTCCAAATATCCGATCAAAACGCGCCTGAACCTGCGCGGCACGCTCATCGTGGCCCGCGACATCGCCCACGCCCGCATCAAACAGATGCTCGATGAGGGCAAGCCGATGCCCGAATATTTCAAGAAACACCCGATCTATTACGCCGGTCCGGCCAAGACGCCGAAAGGAATGCCTTCGGGCAGCTTCGGACCCACGACGGCAGGCCGTATGGATCCTTACGTGGATCTGTTCCAGGAGCACGGCGGCTCGCTGATCATGCTGGCCAAGGGCAACCGCTCGCAACAGGTGACGGACGCTTGCCGAAAACACGGCGGATTCTACCTCGGTTCGATCGGCGGTCCGGCGGCTGTGCTGGCCAAAGATTCGATCAAATCGGTCGAAGTGGTCGATTTCCCGGAACTGGGTATGGAAGCCGTCCGCAAGATCTACGTCGAAAACTTCCCGGCCTTCATCCTCGTGGACGACAAAGGCAACGATTTTTTCGCGCAGCTCAAACACTAAACGCTCCGCCCCGGCCGTTATAGGGGCAACCAAGGAAACAGACAGTCAATGAAAGGTTTTTTCTGTAAAATAACCCTCGCATTATGTTTCGTAATCTTCGTCGGCTCCGCAGCAAGAGCCGACGAGGTTACTTTCAGCGCCAACGCCCCGATGGTCGTCACGGGAGTTCTCGCTCAACGCCACGCCCGACGACGATTCGTTCGAAGCGCCGGATTTCGGGGCGTTCGACGTACTGGCCGGCCCGGCGATCTCCCAGGGACACTCGATCCAGATCATCAACGGCGCGATGACCAAAAACGTCAATTATACGATCACCTACGTATTGCTGGCCCAGGACGCGGGCAACATCACGATCGGTCCAGCCTCGATCAAGGTCGATAAAAAAAGATACAAGACCCAGCCTCTGCCGATCGAGATCTCCGACAAACCGTCGGCAGGCAGCGCCCGGGCTCCGCAGGGAAATTCAGACTCTTCGGATGAAAGTATCGAGGAGGAAGCCCAGGGACAGATTGCCAAAGACGATCTGTTGCTGCGCGTCCACATATCGAAACAGTCGGTCTTCAAAGGCGAACCCCTGCTGGCGACCTTCAAGCTCTACCGCCGGGTGGCGATCGTGGGCTACGAAGACATTAAATTCCCCTCCTTCAACGGCTTCTGGACGCAGGACATCGACGTTTCGAACGCCATGTGGCAGCGTGAAACCCTGAACGGCAAGGTCTATGAATCGACAGTCGTAAAAGAGTGTCTGCTCTACCCGCAGCAGGCGGGTACGCTCGTGATCGAACCCGCAACGATCACCGCCATTGCACAAGTTATCGTACAGAGCCGCCGCAATATCGATCCGTTCTTTGGCGGCGGGCACGAAGTCTATAATTTGCGGCGCAAGTTGCAGACGCCCCGCGTGAACATCACGGTCAAAGAGCTCCCTGCGGGCGCTCCGGCCAGCTTTACGGGCGCCGTCGGCAAATTCTCCATGGACGCGTCGCTCTCCGCAGACCAACTGGCGGCCAACTCGGCCGGGACCTTCACGGTGAAAATCACGGGACAGGGCAATCTGCCTTTCATCCAGGCTCCGAAACTGACGCTGCCCGCCTCGTTCGAGCAATACAACGTCAAAACCACCGAATCCATCCAAACGGCGACTGCGGGAACCTCCGGCTACCGGCAATTCGAATATCCGTTCATCGCGCGCGCCGAAGGGACGTACCGTATCGATTCGATCCTTTTCACCTACTTCAATCCCGACCGCCGGGAATATGTGACCCTCTCCTCGCAAAGCTTCCCGCTGCAAATCACACCGGATGCCAACGGCGGAGAGAGCTACATGGTCAAAGGACTCTCCAAGGAGGACGTTCAGATGCTGGGACAGGACATCCGTTTCATCCGCCTGGGCAAGGCACGCCTCCAGCCGATGCGCGAGCCATTCTTCCTGAGCGGACTCTATATCGGACTGCTGGCTGCGATTCTCGTCATTTTCGCCGGAACTTACATCGCGCTGCGCAAGCAGATCCGCGACAGCCAGAATGCGGCTCTGATCCGGGGCCGGCGAGCCAACAAAGTGGCCATTCAGCGTTTCAGGATAGCCAAGAACTATATGGAAGAGCACAACCAGCACGCCTTCTACGAAGAGATGCTGAAGGCTTTATGGGGGTATATGAGCGATAAATTCAATATCCCGGTAGCCAATCTCACCAAGGAAAATGTCCGCGAGGAGCTCCACAAGCGCGGGGCTGCGCCGGAAGACACCCAGCTCTTCTCGGAACTCATCACCCGCTGCGACGAAGCCCAATATTCGCCGGTGGCTTCGGCCCGTATGAGCGACGTATATCGGGACGGCCTCGAACTGATTTCCCGCATCGAATCGATCATCAAACGCTAAAAGCCATGAAACGATATATTCTCTTTCTCCTCGCCACGCTGTTGAGCGCGGCAGTTTCGGGGCAGACTGCCGCCCGAACCGATTCGCTGGCTCAACACCCGCAATCGGAGCAAACCGCCTCGGCAGCTTACGCATCCGATCCCGACAAGTTGTGGGATCAGGCCAACACGGCTTACATCAACAACGACTTTCCTACGGCAATTTCGCTTTACGAAACGATTCTGTCGAGCGGCAGGCAATCGGGCAAACTCTACTATAACCTGGCAAACGCCTATTTCAAGGAGCAGGAAATCGGTCGGGCGATCCTCAACTACAACCGGGCGCTGAGGCTCAATCCCGGGAACGAAGACATACGCTACAACCTGCAAGTCGCTGAGAAAATGACCAAAGACCACATCGACGCCGTCCCCGAATTTTTCGTCAAAACCTGGTTGTCGAATCTGCGCAACCTTTTGAGCAGCACGACATGGGCCGTCCTCTCGCTGGTCTTCCTGGCGGCAATGCTCGGCTCGGCGCTTTTCTACCTGCTCTCCCGTCGTCTGGTACGACGCAAGATAGGATTCTACGGCACCGCGACAGCCTTTCTGCTGCTGGTACTGACCCTCTGCTTCGCAGCCATCGACCGCCGGGAGGCGATCGACCGCACATCGGCCGTCGTACTGCGGGATGCCGTCGCCGTCAAAAGCTCTCCCGATCAGAACTCGACCGATCTCTTCATTCTGCACGAAGGCACCAAAGTAGAAATTTCGGACCGTCTGAACGGCTGGTGCGAAATCACCATCGCCGACGGCAAAAAGGGCTGGATGGAGTGCTCGACGTTCGAAACCATCTAAAACCGGATCCGCCCCTGCGAATCCAAAAATTTCCAAGAACGTGTCCAGACTGCTTCAAGACGTGACCGGAGAACTGTCGAAACTCCCAGGCATCGGACGCCGCACGGCGTTGCGCCTGGCGATCCACCTGCTGCGCATGGAACCCGATTCGGTAAGCGACATGACACGCAGCATCGACCGATTCCGCCGCGACATCAAATACTGCAAATTGTGCAACAACCTCTCGGATGAAGAAATCTGTCCGATCTGCGCCGACCGGGAGCGCGACCATACGACCGTCTGTGTCGTAGAACAGGTCGCCGACGTACTCTCGATCGAAAATACCCGCCAGTACCGTGGACTCTATCACGTATTGGGCGGTGTAATCTCTCCGATGCAGGGCATCGCCCCTTCGGACCTGAAGATCGACCTGCTGATCGAGCGGATCGCCCAGGGAACGATCCGGGAAGTGATCCTCGCCATCTCGACCTCGGTCGAAGGCGAAACAACCCTGTTCTATCTGCTCAACCGGCTGCGCCAGTACCCGCAGGTGAAAGTCACGTCGATCGCCCGGGGGATCGGCTTCGGCGACGAACTGGAATACGTAGATGAACTGACGATTACTCACGCACTGATGAACCGGCGGGAAATCGAATAGGAAACTCGCGCCCGGAAAATCCGAACCTCCGCCAAATACAAAGCAACCGCGAATATCCGAAACGAATATTCGCGGTTGTTTTTCCACCTGGCCGACATTTCACCGCTGATCGACGAAATGAAGCTTATCGGTATCGAATCCCTGTTTTTCGACCTGGTCCAGAATCCGGACCAGCACCTGCGTAGATAATCGAGGTCGGCGAGCGAGAATCCATAAATATTTGGCCGATCGGCCGCTTACGACGACCCACTGCCGCTCGGCAGCGGAATCGCATGCCGGCATCGTATAGTCGCTATAAAAAAACCAAAAAGACGAAACCCGCAGGCATTCGTAATCGGCAGACAACCGACCTTTTGCACTCGAAATCCGGTCCCGGCCCGTTCTGCCGTCCTTGCCCCGATAGACGATTCGCATTTTACTTTCCGACAATAATCGGTAAACCACCCGGGATCCGACCGTCCCCTCCTGAAACGGATGATCGAAACGAGCGATCTCGTACCACTCGCCGACATACAAATCGGGATTCGCCCACGGTCCACTGCCGACAGCGGCAACGACCGGTCCCCGACCATACGCGGCGCCCGCCACAAGCAACATCGCCGCAAACAGCATATATTCGATTTTCACCCTGGTCATAACGAGGGTGTATCGCATATTCTATACCGGATTACGTCTATTGCAAAGATTCCTGCAAACTTTTCAGCGTGCGGTAAATTCCCTCGGCATCATAACCGCACTGGGCATACAGTTGCGCGGGCGTTCCATGTTCGACAAAACGATCCGGAATGCCCAGGCTCACGACCTTCGGCAGATAGCCGTGCTCGCAGAAGAACGCGACGACAGCTTCTCCCACGCCGCCGCGCAAGGCTCCGTCCTCGACGGTCACCACACAACGGAACTTACGTCCGACCTCGTGCAGCAGCTCCTGGTCGAGCGGCTTGGCGAAACGCAGGTCGTAATGGGCCACCCGAATCCCGTCCGCCTCCATACGCGCAATGGCCTCGGAAGCAAAATTGCCGACCGTACCGATCGTAAGGACCGCAATCCGCTCCCCTTCCTTCAGGCAACGCCCCCGCCCGATTTCCATCGCAGCGAACGGCTCATCGCGCCAGGCGACGCCCGCTCCGTTACCGCGCGGATAGCGGATGGCGAAGGGCCGACCGGCCTCGAGCGCCGTAAACATCATGTTCCGAAGCTCCAGCTCGTTCATCGGCGCAGCCACCGTCAGATTGGGAACCGTACCGAAATAGGCCAGATCGAAAGCGCCGTGATGCGTCGCTCCGTCCTCACCCACCAGACCGCCCCGGTCAAGGCACATGACCACCGGAAGACGCTGAATCGCCACGTCGTGAATCACATTGTCATAAGCCCGCTGCATGAAACTCGAATAGATGTTGCAGAAAGGCACCATGCCCGCAGCCGCCAGTCCGGCGGAGAAAGTCACGGCATGTCCTTCGGCGATACCTACGTCGAAACAACGCTCCGGCATCTCTTTCATCAGAATATTCATCGAACTGCCCGACGGCATGGCGGGCGTTATCCCCACGATCCGCTCGTCGGCACGGGCCAGTTCGAGCAGCGTCTGGCCGAAAACATCCTGGTATCGGGCCACTTCGGTCTTGCTGACGATCCGCTCGCCCGTTTCCGGGTTGAATTTGCCCGGAGCGTGCCATACCGGCTTATTGCACTCGGCAGGCTTATAGCCCTTTCCTTTTACGGTCATCACATGCAGCAGCTTGGGACCCTCGATGCGCCGCAAGGCCGCCAGCACCCGCACCAGTTCCGGCAGATTATGTCCGTCGATCGGACCGAAATAGCGGAAATTCAGACTTTCGAACAGATTGCTGTTCTTCAACAGCCCTTGCTTGACAGCATTGCCCGCTTTCTGACAAAACCGCAAAACAGCCGGCGTATGGGACAAAATCCGCCACAAACGGCGTTTGATAGCGTTGTAGCGCCTCGACGTCGAAATCTTGACCAGGTAGTTCTTCAAGGCCCCGGTAGCCTGGTCGATGGCCATGTTGTTATCGTTGAGAATGACCAGCAGGTTGGTCTGCTTGCTCGCACCGGCGTTGTTCAGCCCCTCGAACGCCAGACCGCCCGTCATCGAACCGTCGCCGATCACGGCCACCACCTGCCGCTGCTCGCCCTTGAGTTCCGCAGCTTTGGCCATACCGAACGCCGCCGAAATCGACACGGAGGCATGTCCGCCGCCGAAAGCGTCGTAAGGACTCTCGGACATACGCGGGAAGCCGCTGATACCGCCCAGCTTGCGATTGGTCCGAAACGCCTCGCGGCGCCCGGTAATGATTTTATGGGCATAGGTCTGATGCCCCACGTCCCACACGATTTTATCGTCAGGAGTATTGAATACGTAGTGCAGAGCGACGGCAAGCTCCACCGCCCCCAGGCTCGAAGCCAGGTGTCCCGGATTGGACGAACATTGTTCGATGATGTACTGACGCAGTTCGTCGCAATACTGACGCAAGTCAGAGCCCGACAACTTCTTCAAGTCATCGGGCGAATCAATCCGATCGAGCCATTTATATTCCGAATGCATCATGGATAGGCAAAGATAGCATTAAAAAACGACATTTTTTCGAAATTTTTCCTATCTTCGCATTATCAAATTCCGCTCCGCTTATGAAATACAACAGAATACTCCTGAAACTCAGCGGCGAATCCCTGCAAGGGACTCAAAAATACGGTCTTTCGACCGACGTGCTCCACAGCTATGCGGAGCAAATCAAAGCCGTCGTCGGAACGGGAGTTCAGGTAGGCATCGTCATCGGCGGCGGCAACATCTTCCGGGGACTTCAGGGCGCCCGCAAGGGGTTCGACCGCGTGAAAGGCGACCAGATGGGGATGCTGGCCACGATTATCAACTCGCTGGCCCTGCAGTCGGCCCTCGAGGACAACGGCGTGAAAGCGAAAGTCCTCACCTCGATCCGGATGGAACCCATCGGAGAGTATTACTCGAAAGCCAAGGCGCTCGACTACCTCGAAGCCGGATACGTAGTCATCATCGGCGGCGGCACGTCGAACCCCTATTTCTCGACCGACTCTGCATCGGCGCTGCGCGGCATCGAGATCGAAGCCGACGTCATGCTCAAGGGTACGCGCGTAGACGGCGTCTATACGGCCGATCCGGAGAAAGACCCCGCCGCAGAGAAGTTCGACGAAATCACCTTCGATGAAGTTTATCGTCGCAACCTGAAGGTTATGGATATGACCGCCTTCACGCTTTGCCGCGAAAATGGCCTCCGGGTCATCGTCTTCGACATGGACACTCCGGGCAACCTGGAAAAGGTGCTCGCCGGAGAGAAGATCGGCACACTGGTCAAACTCTGAAAACCTATTATATCGCTATGACCGAACGTAAAAAACCCAATAACAAACGTCTTATACTGATGATCGTCCTGCTCGCGGTCGTCATCGCCCTGATGTGGCTGCTGCCCGACGGGTCGCAGCCTGCAGCCCCCGCAACGGACGCTCCGAAAACCGAACAGACCAAGAATACGAACGATACGCCCGACGACATCGAGGCTACGACCCTTGTTAAAGCCGGGACACAGGCACCCGATTTCCGGGTGGAAATGTTCGACGGTACGACCTTCACCTTGGGCAGTCTGCGCGGCAAAGTGGTGCTTCTGAATTTCTGGGCGACCTGGTGCGGTCCCTGCCGCGAGGAATTGAGCCGCGTGCAGAAGGACATCATCGATCGCTTCAAGGGGAACGAAGACTTCGTTTTCCTGCCCGTATCGCGCGGCGAAACCCGCGAAACGGTCGCCGCTTTCCGGGAAAAGATGGGTTATACGTTCCCGATGGGACTCGATCCCGAACAGAAAATTTACAGACTTTACGCCTCCAACTACATTCCGCGTAATTTCCTGATCGGCAAAGACGGCAAAGTTATTTCCGCGACCATCGGTTACGAGGCCCCCGAATTCGACGAACTCATTCTGCTGATCGAGCGACAACTCAACTCCGCCAACTAAACAAATACGACATATGGATACCAAAACCATTCTTTCCGAAGCTTCCGACCGCATGCAGAAAACGATCGAGCACCTCGAAGAAGAGCTGCTCAACATCCGGGCAGGCAAGGCGAGCCCGACCGTGCTGAACGGAGTTTTCGTAGATTATTACGGATCTCAAACCCCGATTTCAGGCGTGGCAAGCGTCACGGTACCCGATGCCAAGACCATTCTGATCCAGCCCTGGGACAAAAACCTGATCCGCGCGATCGAAAAGGCGATCATCGACTCCAACATCGGGCTGACCCCCTCGAACAATGGGGAGCAGATCCGACTGTCGATCCCGCCCCTGACGGAAGAGCGGCGCAAAGAGCTGGTCAAGCAGGTACGCCAGGAGGCGGAAACCGCCCGCATCAGCTTGCGCAACGCACGCCGGGACGCTGTCGAAGCCTTCAAGAAGGCCCAGAAGGAAGGCATGTCCGAAGACGAGGCGAAAGACGGTGAAACCCAGGCGCAGAAGCTGCTCGACAAGTTCACCAAATCGCTGGATGCGATACTCGACAACAAGGAAAAAGAGATCATGACCGTATAGATACGCCATCTCCGGAAAACCGAACACCCCGACGCATAAACGCCGGGGTGTATCTTTCATCAGAGGGGGATTTTATATCAGGTACACCACCCACTCAAGAAAACACGCCCGTCATGCCTCTGCGATTCGAAAAAATCATCACACGCAAAAAACGCTTCCTCGATCTGCTCCTGCTGGCCGACGAACAGGAGTCCATGATCGACCGTTACCTGGAACGGGGCGAAATGTTCGTAGCCCGTGACGACGGACAGGTCGTCGCCGAATGCGTCGTCACGGACGAAGCCGACGGAATCGGAGAGATCAAGAATCTGGCTGTACCCCTCCAGTATCAACGGAAAGGATACGGACGACAAATGCTCGAATTTCTGGAAGCGCACTACCGGGATCGTTACCGGACGCTTCTCGTCGGCACCGGGGATGTTCCCCGCACACTCCGTTTTTACGAACGATGCGGATACGTTCGCTCGCACTCGATCCCCGGCTTCTTCACCGATCATTACGACCACCCCATCATCGAAGATGGCAGGCAACTGGTAGATATGGTTTATCTGAAGAAGTCCTTGTAACCCGACCTGTCGATCCGGCCACGCAAAAAATCGTGCGCCGCAGAAATCCCATCCGATCGGGTTATTTTTCACCGGAATCATCCGAAATTCTGTTTTTTTTAATACCTTCGCGGCAAGACAACTATGAAACTCATTCTTAAAATATCGCTCGCATGCCTGCTCGCAACAGGCTGCGCATCGAAAATTTCCGCCCAAACTTACGTCAAACTCAACGGACTCTATGCGCTCGTGGGCGTAGTCAATCCGGCCGTCGAATTCACGATCTCCCCCAAATCGACCTTCCAGACCGAAATAGTCGTTTCTCCGTGGAAGTCGATAAACAACCATCACGCCCTCTTTTGTATCTTCATGGGCGAATACCGCCGTTATTTCAAGGAGCACAACCGAGGCTGGTACCTCGGAGCCAATATCGGCATGCAGGCTTTCGACCTCTCGAAACCCTACATCGAAAACTGGAAGCTCAAATTCGAAAACCGATATAGCAAAGGTTACGGATTCATGATCGGCCTCTGCGTCGGCTACGAACATATCTTCCGCGAACGTTGGGTGCTCGACGCCTACTTCGGCTGGTCGTGGATGAGCAGCTTCTACAACGGCTATTCCATGGACGGGAAAATCGACATGAACCCCGGCCATCAGGTCGAACCCAAATACCCCGATCCGTTCAACGGTTCGTCGGAGTGGTATCCCAACAAGATCGGATTGTCGATCGGATACCGTATTTTCAATCCGCACAAGAAAAAATAGTTCGGCAACAACTCGTCCTGCCTCCGCGCTCCCCAACCGATTCGAATCACCCGCCGCACGGACATCGCTTCCGTATCGTCATTTTTCAACCGTATCCGTAATTTTTCCCGGTAAATTTTGGCGGGGGGGGGAATTACTTATATTTGCAGCGGAAACTCATTCGCCCGGGAATACATCCACTTTTCCCCAAGAACGTTTCCGAACAAAATATAAACCCCAAGCAAATATCCCTAAACAATGAAAAAAATTCTTTTCACGCTGTTCGCCCTGGTATTGGCATCCGGTATCGCCGCCCAAATTCCCGAACCCGATTTCATTGGCGAAGTATTGGCGATTCATTCGGACGGCACGGCGGAAAAATTGGAAAAACACAATGTCAAAATGCGCACCGGAGCCGGAGTGTATATAGCAGGTCTGGCCGTCAATAAGTCGAAAACTAAAATTCTCGTCGCAGGTAGTCAAGCCAACGTACGCTTCGCAGCCGACGAACCGGTCAATCTGATTGTCCGCGCCGTAGACAACAAAACCGACCCGATGTCGATCGTACGGGTATTCGCCATGAAGAACAACCGAAAACAACGCTCGGCAGTCATCTCGGCCGTAGGTTCGTTCAACGTCACATCCAACGATATGGAGTACCTGCCCTTTACCGCAGAAAAATACGGAGAAAACTCCTATTACCTGACTTTCGGAGATGCCCCTGCCGGTGAATACGGCATCATCGTCACCAACCCCAACAATGTCGATGAAAAAATGATCATCGTATCGGCTTTCGGAATCGATCCGGAAAAAATGCCTGCTGCATCCGGTTCCGAAACGGCAGAGGACACAGAGTAAAACATCCGGCAAATACGGCCCTGGAAACGACATTACGATATCGCACTCCACGACAGCCTACAACAAAAGAACCCCCGCCGCAAGCATTGGTCTTGCGGCGGGGATTCTTCCATTAAACGGGGATTACTTGCGGTAAACCTTGGTATAGCCGTAAATCGCCTCGTCACCGAGCTCTTCCTCGATCCGGAGCAACTGGTTATACTTGGCCATACGGTCGGAACGCGACATCGAGCCGGTTTTGATCTGACCCGCATTGGTCGCTACGGCGATGTCGGCGATCGTCGAATCCTCGGTCTCGCCCGAACGGTGCGAAGTAACCGACGTATAGCCGGCACGATGTGCCATCTCGATAGCGTCGAGCGTTTCGGTCAGCGTACCGATCTGGTTCACCTTGATCAGGATCGAGTTCGCACATCCCATCTCGATACCCTTGCGCAGGAAATCCACGTTGGTTACGAACAGGTCGTCGCCGACCAACTGACACTTGTCGCCCAGCTCGGCCGTCAGCATCTGCCAACCCTCCCAGTCGTTCTCGGACATACCGTCCTCGATCGAATCGATCGGATATTTGGCGACCAGGCTCTTGAGGTACTCGACCTGCTCTTTCGAAGAGCGCTTTGCACCGTTCGCACCCTCGAACTTCGTATAGTCGTAAACACCGTCCGCATAAAACTCCGAAGAGGCGCAGTCCATAGCGATCGACACGTCGCCGCCCTCGCTCTTGCGGCCCGGCTTGTAACCGGCAGCCTTGATCGCTTCGAGGATCGACTCGATCGCATCCTCCGTACCCTTCAGCGCGGGTGCGAAACCTCCTTCGTCGCCTACGGCCGTCGAGAGGCCCCGGTTGTGCAACACCTTCTTCAGGCTGTGGAACACCTCGGCACCCATGCGAAGACCTTCGCGGAACGAGGGAGCGCCCACCGGACGGATCATGAACTCCTGGAAAGCGATCGGAGCGTCCGAATGCGAACCGCCGTTGATGATGTTCATCATCGGCACGGGCAGCGTCTTGGCATTCACACCGCCGATGTAGCGGTAGAGCGGCAGACCGAAATAGTCGGCGGCAGCGCGGGCTACGGCCAGCGAAACACCCAGGATGGCGTTGGCGCCCAGCTTCGATTTGGTCGGCGTACCGTCCAGCGCGATCATCGTCTTGTCGATGCCCACCTGATCCGTTACGCTCATACCGACGATCGCCGGAGCGATGATGTTATTCACGTTCTCCACCGCCTTCTCGACGCCTTTGCCCGAATAACGGCTCTTGTCGCCGTCACGCAGTTCAAGGGCTTCGTGCTCTCCCGTCGAAGCACCGCTCGGCACGGCTGCACGGCCGAATGCACCCGATACGGTTCTTACTTCGACCTCGATGGTCGGGTTACCTCTCGAATCGAGGATTTCTCTTGCATGGATCTCTACAATCTGCATAGCTGTAATTTTTTGAATTTTATAAAAAACAATTTCGTTTTCAACGGTCGTTTCACAGGTGCGGCATCTGCCTGCAACCTCGGTTGTCTGCCGGATCGCACCCACCGGACGCACGAAAAGTCGCAACGAGGCGGATCCGAATTCCGAACTGCCGCAGCGCAATCTGTCGAACCGTGCAAAGATAACGATTTTTACAGACAAACTGTTATTCGAATAACATTATTTCTCCCTTCGAAGTCGGTTATAAGAAACGGCAAATCCGACGCCAAAAACTTATTTTATCAACGAAAAACCTTTTTTATTACCGATATTTTCTTATCTTCGGTATAGAAAACTAACCCTAACTTCGATCGTATGAAAAAACTTCTACTCTGTTTGCTGGCGATAACGGCAGCCATCTCCACCGCATGGGCACAAACGCCCAAAAAGAATATTTTCGGCCTTCGGGTCGGTATGGATATGAGCAAAATCAGCATCCTGGATACCGGTTCCGGAGAGAAATACCTGTCGGAATTACGCACTTCATTCAACATCGGCCTGACGGACCAGGTCCGGCTTTTGAACGACAAGCCTTTCTATTTCCAGTTCGGCCTGATGCTGCACAACAAGGGAGGAAAAGTCCAAGCTACCGACGGCGGCTCGGACATTGAGCTCTCCCTGAACGCAATGTACCTGGAACTTCCCGTCATGCTCAACTACCACATCCGGCTCGCCCCGAAAGTCGCTGTCATTCCTTTCGCCGGATTCTACGGATCGCTGGGTGTGGACGGCAAACAGTCCTTTGACGACTTGGGACTTGAAATCCAACAGAATTTGTTCGGCAAAAATAAAATGTTTCAACGCGGAGACTTCGGCGGGCGGATAGGCATCGGATTAAGCATCCACTCCGTCTATATCGGCGCCTCTTACGGCGGCGGTTTCCTCAACATCGCCCAGGAAGACGACACCTCCAAATTCCGCAACCGCAGTTGGTCCCTCTCCGTCGGCTACGATTTTTAACCCGTCTGTCTTTTTATTTCATTACCGAAAGTCCGTATCGGGACCTCGCCCCGGTGTTCCGAAACAGACATAAAACGGCCCTGAAGAAAACTTCAGGGCCGTTTCTTATCGTTTCACGGAAAGCGGCAGGTCCGCGCCTCCGGCATAGAACATCACCAGATCAACCGGCACCGTCCCCTGGTTTTCACCATAGTGGAACGTATTCACCAGCTCGACGATACCGCTGCCCGCCGAAAAAGTCTTCGACAGACCGTTTTCCGCAACAACGGTAAGTTCGCCTTGCAGCACGACACCGGCATTGATTACGGGATGACGGTGCATCGCCAGCCGTTCACCGGGAGCGATCGTAATCCGAAGAATCGTAATACGGGGCGTTCCCGCAGGATAAGACGGCAGCGCCGTGCCGTCCCAACTCTCGGAAGTATCGACGATCGTCGTGGAACCGGTCCGTGCCTCGCGGGAGTCCGCCGACACAACTCCGCCCGATTCTCCGCCCGGATCGCCGCGCAGCTCCCGCAACGGATTACGGGACACTATTTCAGATTCTTCTTGCGGATCACCTCCAGCATATCGTCCGTCATGCTCGACAGATCCCACTCGGGCTTCCAACCCCACTCCTCACGGGCGCAGGTATCGTCGAGCGAATTGGGCCAGCTTTCGGCAATGGCTTTCTTCACCGGATCGACGTCGTAATCCATCGTGAAGTCGGGCAGACGCTTCTTGATCTCGGCATAGATGATCTCCGGCGTGAAGCTCATCGACGCGATGTTGAAACTGTTGCGGTGTACGAGCTTCGTCGGATCGGCCTCCATCAGCTCCACGCAGGCACGCAGCGCATCGGGCATGTACATCATGTCCATATAGACATCGCCCGGCACGGGGCAGGTGAAGCGGCCCGAACGGATCGCTTCGTAGTAGATCTCCACCGCGTAGTCGGTCGTACCGCCACCCGGAAGGGTCACGTTGGAAATCAATCCGGGGAAACGCACCGAACGGGTATCCACACCGAAACGGCTGTGGTAATAGTCGCCGAGCATCTCGCCCGTCACCTTGCATACGCCGTACATCGTCGTCGGACGCATCACGGTATCCTGCGGAGTCTTGTCCTTGGGCGAAGAGGGACCGAACGCGCCGATCGAACTGGGGGTGAACAGCGCACAGTTATACTGACGGGCCACCTCCAGCGAATTCATCAGCGCACCGATATTGACCTGCCATGCCGTCTGGGGCTTCGCTTCGCCAACAGCCGACAACAGGGCTACCAGGTTAAAAATCGAATCGATCTTCTGACGCGACACCATTTCCGCCATTGCATTGGCATCCAGGGCGTTCATCACCTCGAAAGGTCCCGACTCGGCAAGCTGCTTGCACTCGCGCACGTCCGTTGCGACCACATTGTCGTTTCCGTAAATTTTACGGAGATAAGTTGTTAATTCGGAACCGATCTGGCCACCGGCACCTACGATTAAGATACGTTTCATATATTTTTAGTTATAAACCGGAAGCAAAGATATAAAATGATTATCAATTCCGAACTTTTTCTTCGCACTTTTCAAATCATAGAATCCGGGCCGCTTCCCATCTTATTCATACTCCATCCGTACTATGCAAAACGTTCTCACCGCAGAAAGACATGCCCCCGGCGGGGCAAGCGGCAAAAAATCCCGCCCGGGGAAACCTCGGGCGGGATATCGTTGTTCGTATCAGCCGGTACAACCGGCCGGAAAGCATCGCTACCGGCGACAGGCATCCTCGCGCCCGCTACCGTTGTGACGCAGAAGGACCATTACTGAATCGTCCATGCATTGGCAGGATTCTCTTCGCCGTAGCCCATCACCTCTTTCCAACTGGTCTTCAGTTGATCTCTCTTAGCCTCGGACTCGACGATAATCGTCTGCGAATCGTAGCCGGACCAGTAGAAACCGGACTCGTACGTGCCATAATTTTGAATGCAAGTAGTCAGCAACGGACAGTTAGCGATATTCACTTCAGCCGTGCCGCCGACGTAGAGTAGCGCGAGCTTGCTCAATCCGGATACATTCAGCGACTTCAGCGCTGCGGGTTCTCCGTAGCTATCCATTACGCTCACATATTCCAAGTCGGTATATTGAGTCAGATCCAATGTCGTCGGACCAACCGGTTCATGATTAGCATATTTGATAATCGACTTAAAGCTTTTAATTCCGTCAGGCAGTTGGATCGAAGTATAGCCTGCGGTCGGCGACATAGTCACATCGGTCAGTTTCGTAAAAGCCGACAGGTCAATGTCGCCCAACGAAACTTGCCATGCATTGATCGACAACTTTGTCAGATTGGTACACAAATCCAATCCGTCGAGGGTAAGTCCGGTAGCATCCATAGAAGTCGTTATATTGATCTCCGTCACCTTAGCCAGCATCTCCTCCGTAATCACCGTATTGATATCTCCGACGGGATTGACGGTTTCGTCGTCCAGAATAGCCTTGCGCAGCACGGCATTCATCGACGCAGCAGCCTCCGTACGCTCCTCATCGACGCACCACCAGGTAACGGATACGCCATAGTCGGAATACTGGCTGGCCATCGCAGACTTTTGAGCCAGCGTAGCGATGATCATGGTACCGTCGGCGAACATATTCGTACCGCTGGATGCATAGTCAGCCGATGCGAAAGTGGTAATGGGCATCTCGTGGATGTCCACGGTCGTCATTTTGGGGCAAGACTGCAACCAGAACATTTCGACAGTCGATGCGGAACCGGTCAAATCCAAAGTTTCGAGCGATTTGGCTCCCTCGACAACCACTTTCTTCAATGCCGGACAATTGGAAAGATTGATCTTGGACAAGTTGGCCTGGTCGTTGGAGAACTTGAGCTCAAACGTCGTCAAGTTTTCAAGCCCACTCACATTGAGACTCGACCACAAACCATTGGCCGGAGAGAGCGACACCCTTGTCAGCTTCTTATTGTTCGACAGCGTAATACCATTCAGTTCGTCGCAATTCGAATTGACAACAAGCACCTCCAAGTTGGGGAAACGCTCAATATACATCAAACTCTTTACCTTGCCCCCGAAACCAGTCGAATAAATTTCCGTTACGCTTTCGGCCTCAGCCTGCGAGAGCAGACCGTCTCCATTCGCATCGTATTCACTCAACAGATAAGCACGCAGGTTGGTGTCCATGCCCGAAGAGAGGTCTTCCGCCTTGAACTCCGTCACATTATAGAGTTTATTGGCCGCCGTGGTCAGCGGAGTCGTGAACTTACGGGTCAAAATCTCTTTATTCACATCACCGGCATCCCAACTGTAATAACTGTGAACGATCTTCAGCGAAACACCCTTCGTAAACTCGATCCCGGCAGGTACGACAAAATGCACCTCGGTAGCAACATCCGTCTTGAGCGTTACGTCCGATGCACAAGTCACCGTAATGGATTTACCCTCGCCCGAGAAAGTCATGGCAGGCACTTCACCACTGAAATCCAGCGCATAAGCACCGGCGATAGACTCGTCGTTGTTACCCGTAAGGATCAGTTTGTTGAACGTATCGGTACCCGTCAGTTTGAAACGCAGCACGGCACCCACCGAACGGAACGCCAACGATGTATGATCTTCGCCTACGGCCGCCATCGGGTTGAGCGTCGTAGCGAAAGTTCCCTCGGCGAACGTCTGCACGGCAGGAATCTCCAGACCGGAAACGGTCGTTCCTTCCAGCGTAGCACCTGCAGCATAAGGATAATAGGCGAAAGCCTTCGCAGCCTCCGTACCCTCAGCATCGGTCGCATCGCCCGTGAAAGTCGCGGATGCAGCGTTGTCATCCTTGGTGGTAAATTTCGCGTTCACGAACTTCGTCCCGGAGAAAATACCGAGCGCATCGTTCGCCGACCACCGTACATCAGCACCTTCCAACGAAGTACGGGTACCTTCTACCGAAGCGGTGATTTCATAGCTCCTTGCTTAACTTCCGGCGCAACCGTCGTATCCTTCGTACAGGAAACCGAAGCAGCCAAAACGGCTGCACAACCAAAACAAGCTAAAAATCTTTTCATAATAATTCGGAAGGTTGAGGGGTTATTCATAGGTTTCCTCTTCGAACGAAGCGACAGAATTGCCGAAACCGTTCTCGATTGCAAATTCTGCAATACTTAACTCCGGAGCGACGTATGTCCTCCGTTCCGCAACATTTAATTTTTCCATAAACGATTAAAATAATTAAGGTTAATAATTGATGA
>OHKA01000361.1_pt1 | contig 18919 bp, 10 predicted proteins | sample 1568751 | NCBI WGS metagenome assembly OHKA01 (sample SAMEA3879525, study PRJEB24766) | human gut metagenome | biome: human-associated habitat; feature: feces | place: USA | collected 1985/1987 | reverse complement strand
CTATCGTAGGTTCCGTCTTCAACGGGATATCCCCGAATAATTGTACCCCTTGGAAATAGTAATATGCCCGCAAGAAATAAGCCTCTCCCAGATACTTCGCTTTCTGGCTCTCGCTAATAATATCCGTAGCGGAAACATTTTGAATCACGCTATTACAATTTTCCAAAGGAAAGAAAGTAGCCTTCCAGAAGTTACGAATAATGCCGTTACTCTCTTCCAAACCGGAAAGCAACAAGAACTGGTTCTGCTCATTACCGGCCGCACGAGGACGATAACTAGTACCTACAAGATATTCCAAGTTAAAAAGGTGAACTGTAGCAATCTCGAGGTCGGAACTCAACAGATCATCAAGCCCGTCATAAGTGCCATCCACAGCCGCCTTTATCTGGTTCTCTGTCGTATAATATTCAGAAGGACTCAAGAAGGTTTTCGGGTCTTCCTCTAAAAAATTCGTACAGGATGTAAAAGCCATTGTCGCAGAAAGCAAGCCACACATCCATACATGCGCTTTATTTTTCATATCTTAGTTTTTTACGAAGTAAAGATTAAACAATTAGAAATTAACACCTAAAGTAAATGAATACGTACGAGGTTTGGGATAGGTATAAAAATCCACTCCTTGCTCAAATACAGCATCATAACTCGTCACCTCCGGATCACTACCAGAATAGTTCGTAATCAAGAACGCATTCTCCACATTGAATCCCAAGGATAAACTCTTGATGTGAGCGGCAGAAAGCATACGGGAACTAAAGTCATATTTCAAGCCGATATTACGTAAACGCAAGAACGAACCCGGCTCACAACTCCAAGAATCTACGTCATTCTCATATCCATCTCCCGGAAGGCGCAAGCTAGGCACCATCGTGTTTTGGTTTTCCGGCGTCCAAGCGTTCACCGGAATGTCCGCATAAGCATTGGAGAATGTCACACGGTTACCCATCAACTGGCGAGTGAAGTTAATCAACTTATTACCATACACCCATTGTAAATCAAACATAAACGTGAAGCCTTTCCACGAGAATGTATTTGTCATATTCATCTCGAATTTAGGAGCGCCATTTCCGATATAGTCTTGGTCTTCACCATCCTTCATTCCATTACCATTTTTGTCCCAATACTTGATATCGCCGGGTTTCTTATTATATTTAGCGGCTTCTTCCGCCTCATCGGTTCCCCATGTACCTAGGCGAACATAGCCGTAAAGGGCATTTAAAGGATGTCCCTCTTCAATACGTCCTCCCCATTTACCAATGATATTATCATTTATATCCAGTACCATCGATCGGTTCATCGTATAATTCCAAGAGGTAGTCCATAAGAAATCACGGCTTTGGATATTGCGTGTATTCAAGCTCATCTCAAGACCTTGATTACGGATCTTACCCAGATTTGTCATAGTTTTCTCATATCCCGAGTTAGAAGGCAATTGTAGCTCATACAATAAATCAGTCGTAATCTTATGATAATAATCCGCCATAAACTCGATACGCCCATTAAAGAAACTCAAATCGATACCCGCATCAAGTTGTCTGGATTTCTCCCAGCGTAAATCCGGATTTGCCATACTTTTCAACGTAACGATCGTCGTCATATCCTTGCCAAAAGGAAGGCGTTTATTCTCATAACGTGCCATAGACGCATAATCACCGATTTCCGCGTTACCCACCGTACCGTAGCTCAAACGGACTTTCATATCATCAATCACCTTTTTTGCGTTCTCGAAGAAATTCTCATTGGATACACGCCAAGCGGCCGAGAATGAAGGAAAGAAACCATATTGGTTATTCAAGCCAAAACGAGAAGAACCATCCTCACGGAAAGAAGCGCCCAATAAGTAACGATTGTCAAAATTATAGTTGATACGGGCATAGTAAGAATTCATTTTATTATCCGTATAGTCTGAGCCAACCTTAGAACGTACGGTGCCGACTCCCATATTATTGTACTCAAAATAATCATCGAAGAAATTCTCGGCCCCTAGCTCGCTTTTCTCTGTTTTTGAGTAATACCAACTGGCTCCCGCTACGACATTCAAGTTATGCTTATTCCAGCTTTTATCAAAAGTCAAGTAGTCCTCATTCGTCCACGACATCGTATTTCGATGTGCTTTCTCCGCTTTACCCTTTTGAGTATCTCCATAGCCGAATAAGGTACTCGGGTTATAAGATGAATTGATATAAGAACCATCCTAGCGGCTGAAGCTAGTCGTTAACTTTAACCAAGAGGTAATCTTAAACGTACCAATCACGTTAGCCAACGTGTACTGATTCTTATCGATATTCTTACGTTCCTTTAAAATCCTCACGGGATTCTCCGTATCTTCCGCACCTGGATAATCTCCTTTACGGGAATAGGTACCATCCTCATATTGAACCGGAAGGAACGGTAATGCTTCCAATGTATACCGAGAGATCGCATTCTCCGAGTTTCGGGCATTACTAGATCCAACATTCAACATGGCCTGTAAATGGAACCATTCTTTCAAATCCCATCCGACATTGATAAATGCGTTTAACTGACGTTTATAGGTCTCCAACATTATACCTTGATTATCTTTGTAACTTACATTCGCCACAGCGGTCAGCTTATCGCTTCCTCCAGAGAAACTAAGTGAATGCTGATGAGAAAAAGCCGTACGAGTCACGGCATCCTGCCAATCCGTATCATATTTCGGAGTCCCGTCCGGATTGAACAGGTCATTCTTATGCGTAAACATATTGCTCGGATCCAGATGGGGAGCGATACGTCCCGGTTGAGCCTCATAAGCACGCTTGAATACATCCAAAGCCTCTTCCGCATTTAAGACATCGACTTTACGAGCTAACGTTCCTGCTGACAGAACTGTATTATACGAGATATTCGTCGTATTTTTCTTACCTTCCTTTGTTGTTATCACCACAACGCCATTCGCACCTCTCGCACCATAAATAGAAGAGGAAGTAGCGTCTTTCAAGATATCGATAGACTGGACAATATTCGGATCAATCTGGTCCGGATCCACGCCAACCACACCATCGACCACATATAGCGGTGTATTAGAAGAATTCAAAGAACCGATACCACGGATTTTTATCGCAGGACTACCACCCGGTGCACCAGAATTCAAGGCGATATTAACACCAGCCACCTTTCCGGCCAATCCTTGGAATACGTTCGTGGCATTCGGACGCTCCAATAACTTCTCCGAGTCTACGGAACCCACTGATGTCGACAAGTTTCGTTTCAACATCGTACCATATCCAACGACAACGACCTCTTCAAGCGCCTTATAATCCTCGGCCAACTTCACGTTAAACAGTGTACGATTCCCGACCTCGATCTCTTGCTCCGCATAGCCGATATAGGAAAATGACAGGATATCGTTATTAGCCGCATCCAAGCTAAACTTTCCATCCAGATCCGTAACCGTACCGACCGTCGTACCCTTAATCACGACATTGGCCCCGATAACCGGTATGCCATCCGGATCCGTAACGATACCGGAGATCTTTTTCTTTTGTTGCTGTACGGCGTCTTTCTTCAAGATCGTGATGTGCTTACCTGATATGCGGTAGGTCAAGTTCGTGTTTTTCAACAACTCATTCAACACGTCGGTGACTTGGCGATTCTTCACCTGTATATCCACCTGCTTACTATTATCAATATCCTCGCTCTTATAGAAAAACATGAACTCGGTCTGTTTCTCAATCTCCGAGACGACATCATAGAACGTCCCGTTCTTTACTTCTACCGTAACTTGAGCTTTTTGCGCATAGGTATCCGCCGAGACATGCAATATACCCAGTATTAAAAAAAGCAATGTGATCTTCATGATTGATTTAATTTTTTTAGGCAATAGCTCATCGCTATTCCAGACTTTTTCCATAAGTTTGTAATTATTTTTTATTAATGACTTACCTTGCTCGCTACTTTTTAGAGGACAGCGATAAAGGTGATTAAACGAATAATGAACGTCTAAGAATCGGGGGTGAGTGGTGTCAGTCCCGATTCTTTTTTGTGATCAGGTATTTGTCATAGGCAATTCGAATGTTTAAGGTTATACATCTATTATTTTGTTATTTGCTCCTCGCCGATATCAGGATATCTTTTCCGTCTTTCGTGAAAGTGAATTGTTTCTCCGAGTTAATAATATCTAGCACCTCTTGTATACCTTGATCCAAGGAGAAGGTTCCTGTGTAGCGGATGTTCCGCAGACTGTCATGCGCCAAGCGGATATTTACCCCATAGTAATTCTCCATACGTTTTACGATAGAGACTAAGGTCTCATCCTTGAAACGATATTTCCCACCTACCCAAGCGTTCGAGATCGAGGCATCTGTCTCTGACAAGAAAATAGAGCCGGTCCGGTTATCCGACCGGGCTTGCTGGTTCGGCTTTAGCTTCATACTACTCATTTTCCGTCCTTGAGCGTCAAAAGATTCCAATAGGATACTACCACTTAATAAGGTGGTGACGCTAAAACGATCATCGTTGAAAGCCTGTATATTGAATGAGGTTCCGAGTACCGTGATTTGTTGGTTCTTTAGTTTTACGATGAAAGGTTTCGAATGATTCTTCGCAACCTCGAAATAGGCCTCACCCTCCAGATGAACCACACGCTCATCTCCATTAAAAGAGGTGGGGTATTTAAAACGGGTGGAGGCATTGAGTATGATCTTACTGCCGTCGGATAGCAATAGCGTGTTCGCACGTCCGCCTTTTTCCACTACAATCTCGTTATATTCCGTATCGCCAGCATATAAACGATTGCTTATCCATTGATTCATACCCACACCTATTCCCATAGCGATTACGATAATCGCCGCATATCTCAAGAATGAAAGCCAGAACTGTTTGCCAAGGACCTTGGATTTCACAGATACGCCAGAGATCGCATCCAGCTTTCCAGCCATTCGCTCCCAACTACGCTCCACGGAATAATGGTTCAAGAACGCCACTTCTTTCCGAGTGTCAAAAAGCCCCTTAAGCTCAAAGAAGTGGGATTTATTAGCGTCACTCTCGTGAATCCAAGCATCCAACACCCGAAGTTCATCCTCCTGAATCTCGTTCTGCAAATAGCGTATGATCAGTTCTTCTATCGAATTATTAGATTCCATTTTCTGTTTCATTTATAATATATACGACCGGTTCCCTCTTTTTACTTACGTATTCTACCGTATTTTCATCTAAAAAATAAAATCAGTGCCAGAAGCACCAACACATTCCGTATGATCTTCAATCCTTTATAGAGTTGCGCCTCTACCGTACGTTGAGAGATATTTAGCATTCCTGCGATCTCCACTGATTTCTTCCCGTCCACATAAGCCAACGTAAAAACCTCTCGGCATCTGTCCGGTAACTTGGCTATTTCCCGGTAAACGGAGTCCAGACGCTCTTTCTCCAGCTCCGCCGCATCCAACCGATTATAATAATCTATCTCCTCTATCTTTAGTCTACGAGCAACCTCATCCGCATAAGTCTTTTCTATTGATTTATGCTTTAGGTAATCGAGGCAAGCATTTTGAACGGAACGGAATAGGTATGTCTTCAAGCCTTCTTCCACGGAATAAATCTCTTTCTTTTGCCAGATCTTGATGAATATATCATGCACTAAATCTTCCGCCGTATCGCTATCCACATATTTCGAGGCATAAAAGATCAGTCTGGGGGCATTCTCCAGATATAATAATTTAAATTTATCTAACTCATGGTTCTTAATAATATAGTCTTTCATGCTCAACGTGGACATTTCTTGTATTATATTAGACAGTTCAAGGCTTCTCCTTTGTCTATATACGATCATAGAAACAGATATACTTACGCCCACACGAAAAAAATAACACAAAAACAAAAAGCCCTATCCGAACTTAATCAGATAGGGCTTTCAGATTATTCTATCGCTAGATATTATCTCAACGGGATATATTGTACAAACGCCTCGATCGCCTCATAAGAAGCCAAACCTAATTGGCGATACAACTCCGCGGTAGCACGGTTGCGATCTTCGGCACGCTGCCAGAACAAACGCTCGTCGTCACCCAGATACGGAGCGCTCTCGGCCTGCGATTGATGCTTCAAAATAGCGTTACGTTTGAAGCGCAACTCCTCCGGACTGATAGGTACGGCCATCTCAATATGGTCCATTTCCCATTCTGCCCATGCGCCGCGATACATCCATACACGGCAGTTCTTCATCCATTCCTCGTCTTTCACCTCGTCGATAGCGGCCAGTACGGCATCCAGACAAACCTTGTGGGTTCCGTGCGGGTCAGCCAAGTCACCGGCGACAAACATTTGATCCGGCTTGATCTCGAGCAACAGGGCCTTTACGATATCCTTGTCGACCTCACTCAAATCATTCTTTTTCACTAATCCGGTCTCGTAGAACGGAAGATCCAAGAAATGAACATGATCGTCCTTCACGCCCGAGTAGCGGCAACCGTGACGGGCCTCCTCCCGACGGATCGTTCCTTTCATAAAGAGGACATCCTTCCGCTCCGGCTCGCCGTTCTCCACCTTCTCGTAACGCAGGTAGTTGATGATCTCGTTCGCCTTATCCTTCACGGCCGAGTCGGGAGAGTATTTCTCACATACATCACGCAAATACTCGCAATAACGGATTACCTCCTCGTCGCCTACGGCAATATTACCGGAAGTCTCGTAAGCCACATGCACATCATGATGCTGGTCGCACAAACGACGCAAGGTTCCGCCCATGGAGATCACGTCATCATCCGGGTGCGGACTGAATACGATCACTTTCTTCGGATACGGGTTAGCACGCTCCGGACGATTGGAATCGTCGGCGTTCGGCTTGCCACCCGGCCATCCGGTAATCGTATGCTGGATATCGTTGAATATCTTGATATTTACGTTGTAAGCGGAACCATATAACGCCAATAGCTCACCCAATCCGTGCTCGCTATAATCCTTGTTTGTCAATTTCAAGATCGGTTTGTCCGTCAACTGACACAACCAAACGATCGCACGGCGGATCAACTTATTATCCCACTCGCAGCTAGTCACCAACCAAGGATGACTGATACGAGTCAAGTCATAAGCGGCGGAAAGATCGATCACGACCTTGGCGTTCGGATGATTCTGCAAATAGCTGGAAGGAACGGCATCGCTAACCTTGCCCTCAACGGTCTTAGCGACAATGCTAGCCTTATCCTCGCCCCAAGCCATCAAGATCACGCTGCGGGCGTTCATCATCGTAGAGATACCCATCGTGATGATACCTGCCGGGACATTCTCCTGCGAAGGGAACGTACGGGCAGCCTCCTTGCGAGAAGCGCCTTCCAACAAGACCATACGGGTACGCGAGCTGATCGTCGTTCCACCCACGTTGAACATGATATTGCTGGAGTTACCGATACCTAGCAACATGCAATCGATACCTCCCACGGATTGGATCGTCTCCTCATACTGGCGGCAGAAATCAAGGATAGCGTCTTTCGGCATGCTTCCGTCCGGGCAATAGATATTCGCCGGATCGATATCGACCTGATCGAATAACTCCTCTTTTAGGCGAGCCAGATTTCCGGCACTGGGATTAGCCAATGGATAGAACTCATATTCCACGAAAGCGATCACGTTGCGAAAACTTAATTTCTCCTCTTTATGCATACGGATCAACTCCTTGTAAACGCTTAGCGGAGAACGTCCGCCGGGTAAAGCGATCACGAAGGGCTTACCGATATCTTGTTTTTTACGGATTTGTGTTGCTATCTCTTTAGCGATAGCGAAAGAACCTTCCTCGGCCGATTCATAAATGTTTGTCGGAATCTTTTCCAAACGGGTTAAAACTGAATGCTCGAAAGCATTTTCCGGGCGATAATACCGCAACGGTATACGCGTCAGAGTAATTTGAGAACTAAGGTTCGTTTTCATGTTTAATTATTGATTTAGTATTACAATCTTACTTGAATCACAAATATATGAAATAAGTACTGATTTCGCCATACGTTGATAGAACAAATTTATTAACCGAAAGGTTTGATCTATATCGCCTAAAAATAAAAAAGGACCGTCCCGGCCAGCCAAGACAGCCCCTCTCTTTATTATTAACGTGTTTAGACCAATGTATTTGTCTCCGGAACTAAGTTTCCCATGCTCCATACCGCACGCACGTTCAACTTACGATCCAAGATCACGATATCCGCATCCTTCCCTCTTTGCAAGGTTCCGGTGCGATCGCTTACCCCCATCAGGCGGGCCGGAGTCTCGGAAGCCATACGGACTGCATCGGCCAAAGGAATGTCAGCCTTCTGCACCATCGTACGTACCAGTACGTCCATCGTGGCGATACTTCCCACCAATGAAGAATGATCCGCCAACTTGCATACGCCATCCTCAATGATAATGCGGGGATCGGATAACGGCTTACCCTCGTTGGCTGCGCATGAGAGAGCGTCCGTAACCAAGCAAGTACGTTCCACTCCTTTCAACTTATAGACCAATCGGAGGATCGTAGAGGGTAAATGACGCCCGTCAGCAATCACCTCTACCGTCATATCGTCCATCAAGAAAACACTTTCCACCGTTCCCTCGTACTTATATTCACGACGCTTATGGAAACCAGGCATGGCGTTATAGAAATGAGCCGCATGCGTGAAACCGGCATTGTAAGCGGTCTTAATATCATCAAACTCCGCTTCCGTATGCGAGATAGCGGATAGGATTCCCCTCGACTTCAAGTATTGGGCGAACTCAAGCGCACCCGGTATCTCCGGGCTGGAATCCCAGCGCTTGATGCAATCCGTGCGTTCCAATATCTCTTTATATTCTTTCGGGTCGGCGGGATTCTCCTTATCGATAAACAGGCTCGCCGCCATCTTCGGATTCAGATACGGTCCCTCGATATGCAATCCCAAGATAGGGCCGTCTTTTTTCCTCATCATCTCCTCGCATACGGCCACCGCCTTATCGATCACCCCGATTTCCGGAGCCAACACGGTAGGGAATATCGTCGTGGCCCCATGCTTCTGATGGGCAGCTACCGCACCGTGGAAAGCCTCTTCCGTACATTCGGAGAAGTCGAAGCCCCCACCGCCATGGATATTCATCGCCACGAAACCGGGAACGATCGACATTCCTTTCGCATCCACCACCTTGGCGCCAATCACCGCTAAATCGCTATTTGTAACCTCCAATATCTTCCCGTCGCTAATCAATACGGAACCATCCTTCATCCATCCTTGCGGCGTAAGGATATGGCCATTTATAATCTGTGTCAACATAATCGTTCTTGCTTAGAATAGTTTATTCGTACCTTCAACCAACTTACCCATCGCCCAGACCGCACGGACATTCAAGTCACGGTCCAACAAGACGATATCGGCGTCTTTGCCCCGCTGCAACGTTCCCTTGCGATCGGATACGCCCATGATACGGGCGGGAGTCTCCGAGGCCATACGCACGGCATCCTCCAAGGGGATCTCGGCCTTCTGCACCATCGTACGGATCAGGCGGTCCATCGTGGCGACACTACCCGCCAAGGCCGAGCGGTCGGCCAACTTACACACGCCATCCTCGATGATGACACGGGGATCGAAAGCGACTTGGCTATCACTGGCAGCGCAAGCCAAGGCATCCGTGATCAGACAAGTGCGTTCCACACCTTTTATCTTATAGACCAGACGAAGGATCGTAGGCGGCACATGGATACCATCGGCCACGACCTCGACGGTCATATCATCGAGCAGATAGATACTTTCCACCGTTCCCTCATACTTATACTCGCGGCGTTTATGGAAGCCCGGCATGGCGTTATAGAAATGGGTGGCGTGGGTATAACCTACCTCATAAGCGGTCAGGATATCCTCAAACTCGGCTTGGGTATGCCCTACCGAGGCGAGCACGCCTTTCGAGGTGATATATTTACCAAACTGCATCGCTCCCGGAAGTTCCGGAGCGGCATCCCAGCGCTTGATACAATGCGTTTCCTCCAGCAAAGGGATATATTCCTCGGGATCGGGATTCTTGATGTTCTCAGGGATTTGTCCACCAGCCATTTTCATATTGAAATAATGTCCTTCTAAGTGAAGCCCCAGAACCGGGCTATCTTTCTCGGCCATCAGTTTCTCGGTGGTCTCGGCGGCGGCACGGATCATCGGGATGGTAGAAGAGGATAAGGTGGGGAAGATACTGGTAGTACCGTGTTTCATGTGTGTGGCCACCGCCGCACGGAAAGCTTCCTCGGTGCCTTCCATAAAATCACGGCCTCCACCTCCGTGCACGTGAATTTCCACGCCTCCGGGGACGATGTACATACCTTTGGCGTCTATCAAGGTTGCCCCCACTACCGCTAAGTCGCAGTTTGTCACTTCTAAAATCTTCCCGTCGCTTATCAATACCGAGCCGTCTTTCAGCCAGCCTTGCGGGGTAAGAATCTTTCCATTAATGATCTGTGTTAACATGATATGTGTTTTAAGCTTTCGCGTTTCTTTGGATAGCAAAGTTAAGGACTTTCTTTTTAAAACGAGTAAGCTATTAGAGGTTATTTTCAAAGAATAATCAAAATGACACTTTGTAATCCGAACCTCCGGAGAATCGAATATTCCGGGCCCTAAGTACAGCTCGCCTCTAAATCCGAAAGAAAATTTCAGTAATCAACTAATGGCCAACACCATACCCCAAAACAGCCTTTTATTCTAGCGAAATCAATTCATCCTAATTCATATCAAAGGGAGAGATTGGTATCATTTATAGGGTTACAATACGGTTCTAGCAGGGTAAGAATGCCTATTCACGAGTAGTCATAACCCTATTCTTGAGTAGTCACGATGCCCAACGGCGGCATATGCGTCGGCCGATGGCAGTACTGGCGTAGCCCAATGCGGCCTATCACGCATGGGAAAAGGGATATTCTCCCTTTTAAAAGCCAGCTCTCGCACTCTCTCTTCCGCTATTTCGCATCATCAACGGCAAGCACTTGTCACGAAAACAGGAGTATTTGAATCAAAAAGATCAGATAAGCTGCCTTTCACTGGCTAGCAGCCTTTTCATGAATCCTGCGTATTCAACTCTTCCAACTCCATTGTCCGTTCGGTCCATAGATCCATCGCATCGGAAAGTTCTTTTTTTAGGGCAGAATATTCACCGTAGAGAGAAGCGTCGGAGGCACCTTCCGGCGTAGCCAGCTTCGCCTCGATAACGGCAATGCCATTCTCAAGCTCCGAGATACGGGCCTCGGCCTCGGCAACAGCTTTCTCCGCTTTCTTAATCACTTTACTCAGTTCCTTCCTTGCCTCATAGGAGAGCTTGTTATGGGATACCTGAGCCTCACCGGTACCGGACATGGAAGTACTCGTCCCAGTAGAACGTTCCAATTCACGCAAGCTATCCATTTTCTTATGCTCCAAGAAATTATAGATGCCGCCTAAATGCTCGACGACTTTCTGGTTACCGAACTCATAGACCTTATCGACTAGGCCATCCAAGAACTCACGGTCGTGGGAAACCACGATCACCGTGCCGTCGAACTCCCTCAAGGCGTCTTTCAGCACGTCTTTCGAACGCATATCCAAGTGGTTCGTCGGCTCATCGAGAATCAGCAGGTTGACCGGCTCCAATAACAAGCGGATCATCGCCAAACGGGTACGCTCGCCACCCGACAGGACTTTCACCTTCTTATCGGAGGCCTCGCCGCCAAACATGAAAGCACCTAGGATATCCCGTATCTTCAAACGGATATCCCCTTGGGCTACGTAATCGATCGTATCGAAAACGGTAAGGTTCTCGTTCAATAGCTGCGCTTGGTTCTGGGCGAAGTAACCGATCTTCACGTTATGGCCTAATTGGAGCTTTCCGGTGAAATCGGTAATCTCTCCCATGATACATTTCACCAAGGTAGATTTACCCTCACCGTTCTTTCCGACAAAAGCGACTTTATCACCCCGGTTGATCGTAAGCGTCACATGATCGAAGATCAGATGATCGCCATAACGCTTCGCCACCTCCTCGCAGATCACCGGATAAGAACCGGAACGGGGAGCGGGCGGAAATTTCAGCCGCAACATGGCTGTATCCACATCGTCTACCTCAATACGTTCCACTTTTTCCAATTGTTTGATGCGGGATTGTACCTGTACGGACTTCGTGGCTTTATAACGAAAACGCTCGATAAACGCCTCGGTATCGGCCAATTTCTTCTGTTGGTTCTCATAAGCGCGCTGCTGCTGCTCACGGCGTTCACGGCGAAGTACGACGTACTCCGAATATTTTACCTTATAATCGTAGACCTTACCTAGTTCGATCTCCAAGGTCCGGAAAGTCGTATTATCGATAAAGGCACGGTCGTGCGACACTAAGATCACAGCGTTGGCACGGGTAGCGATAAAGTTCTCCAACCATTGGATGGACTCGATATCCAGATGGTTCGTCGGCTCATCCAGCAGCAACACGTCCGGCCTACGGAGTAAGAGCTTCGCCAACTCGATACGCATGCGCCAGCCTCCGCTGAACTCAGACGTCGGGCGGTCGAAATCGCTACGGCTAAAACCTAGTCCGGCCAATGTACGCTCCAACTCCGCATGGTAGTTGTTTCCTCCCATCATCTGGAAATGCTCCGATAGATACGTGACACGATCAATCAGCTTTTGATAGCCCTCGGAGTCATAATCCGTACGCTCCGCCAATTGAGTATTCAAGCGATTGATCTCCTCCTCCATCTCATGGATATGCTCGAAAGCGCATTCCGCCTCCTCCCGAACCGTACGGGTATCCACCAATTGCATGTGCTGGGGCAGGTATCCGATCGTGACCTCCTTCGGTACGCTAACAGTTCCAGAAGTCGGCGATTGCAGGCCTGCGAATATTTTCAACATTGTAGATTTGCCCGCTCCGTTCTTGCCCACCAAAGCGATACGGTCCTTCTTGTTTACCACAAAAGAAATATCATCAAAAAGCGTAAAACCGCCAAACTCCACTGTTAGTCCTTCAACCGAAATCATACTGTCTCTTTAATTTATGACCGCAAAGATACAACAGTTCAAGGTTTACTCACAAACTTTTCAATTAATATCAGCACATCCTTATGCAACGGAAGGGCCGGATCGGTATAGGTAGCCATCTGTTTTTGCTGATCCATCGTATCGCAAGTCTTCATCAGATGGTTCATATTCCCGATCAAATGGTAATCGGCCGAAGGTTGAGATCGCTTCAATAGTTCGGCGTCTTTTACGGATACTTGCATATCCTTATCCCCTTGCAAGATCAACACCGGGACTTTTAGTTTCTTGATGATTTCCTGCGGATTATACGTATACCATGAGATCATATAAGGCTGTACCGACGAGCGGAACAGGGCTTGCAAACCGATCGGCACGTCCGGTACGAGCTTCCCTTCCTTCAAGGACGTGTTTATGGATCTCACCATATTCCGGATCACTTCCGGTTGACCGGCCATCTGTTCCTCTATGATCTCATAAGCGGGACGCCCCGCACCCGCCACCGAAATGTATCCTTTCACTTTCGGATTATCCACCGAAGCCGCCATACCGACCAACGCTCCCTCGCTATGCCCCAACACATAGATTCCGGAGATCCGTTTGTCCTTGCTTAAATAATCGATCCAGCCTCGTGCGTCCTTGATCCCGTCCTCGAAACGCATGGAATACTCATCCTTTCCGGCCGAGGCACTCGAAGCGATACCCCGCTTATCATAACGCAGGGAAGCAATCCCCTTCCCTGCCAGCCCTTCCGCCAAATATCTCAAGGAATTATTCTTACCCGGCAAGGCGGCGGAGTTCCCGTCCATATCCGTAGGGCCGGAGCCGGGGATGATCAATACCACAGGATAACCGGACTCCTGATTGGGAGTTACCATCTTCCCTTTTAATGCCCCGGTAGACGTATTCAACACCACCGGACGCTCGTTCAACCGTACAGGCAACTGGGGCAGACCAGACAAGGATACGAGAAGAAAGCAAACGAAAGCTATCAGTTTCTTTTTCATAACGGAATCAATTTATATACTTAAAGCACACATGAGACATACAATCTCAGTATCCGCCAAATGTAACTAAAAAAGGGGAAAACCTCTCGGCCTTCCCCCTTCTTTATCTAACATCTTTATAGGAAATTAATACCCCGGATTCTGTTTCAAGTTTGGATTCTTATCCATGCTTGTTTGAGGAATCGGCAAGTAACGGTTACGAGAAGAGAACTGACGAGTCTCAATAACAGCCGTACCCGTGATTTCCGCACGTTTAGTAGGCTCAGACTCCCCATAATTAATCGTTCCTGTAACACGTAACAAATCACCATTCAGGACTTTCTCGGCAAGCATCTTTCCATCTTCCTGCCAACGGACGATGTCCGCACGACGCAAGCCTTCGCCGGCCAACTCTACCGTACGCTCACGACGGATCAATTCACGAAGTTTATCCTTCGTCCCATATTTAGCCTTATCCACTTCCCGCATTCCTACACGCTGACGGATCTGATTCAAATAACCATAGATCTCATCAGAAGGACCGCTCAACTCATTCGCAGCCTCCGCATACGTCAATAGAACCTCCGCATAACGGAATACGATCGGACAAGCTCCCGAGCTCCAAACATCTCCATATTGATCCATCGGATCCAAGTATTTCGCCCAAGTCAAAGCACTCTTGGAAGCATTATCTGTATAAGTCGGGAAGTTCTTGTTGACAGTACCATCTTGAAGTTTCTCGTCCAAAGTATTCAAGACATCACCTCTCCAGTCACGTCCCGGATATAAAATGGTCATGGCCATACGAGGGTCACGATTCGCGAACGGATGCTTTGCGTCATAAGTCTTCGACTCTTCTTTCGTCAATCCATCAGACATTTCATACATATCCACCAAATTCTGGGTCGGGACGATAGAAGACCAGCCTTGGTCTACATTATTGTACATTTGCCCGATGGTTCCCAATCCATCCAACGTCTCAATATTCTGATCCGCTAGGATTATCTCTTTAGAATCCACTCCCGATACCTTAAAAAGATTCGTATAATCCGGATCCAACTCATACTGCTTCAAATCAATGATTGCCTTAGCTGCGTCTTTTGCCTTTTGCCAATCACCATAATACAAAGCCTCACGCATCTTGATAGCTAAAACAGCACCTTTAGCGATATAGCCACGAGCCTCCGGAGCCTCCGCGATCCCAGCTAAGGCCTCGTCTAAATCCTTAGCTATATAATCGCGTACCTCTTGTTCCGTATTGCGTTCCACTTTAGCCTCGTCCGCACTTGAATAAGAACTAATAATAGGCACACCACCATACCACCAATTCATCAAGAAATACTTATAAGCACGGATCGCTTTAGCTTGAGCCACATAATTAGCTTTTACAGCGTCACTAGAAAACGTCACCTTGTCTACATTCTCCAAGAATGTATTCGCCTTACGAATCGACTTGTAATCATAAAGGATCTGCCCAGGATTAGAACTAGACAATGACCCATCCCCCCACGGGCGGAATCCTTCCCAAGGGAAATTATTATAGCCTATATCTGAGCCACAATCCAGATAAAGCAACGTATTTCCATCTAGCAAATCCTTATAACAGCCTACTATGAAGCCCTTCGCATCCGCCTCTGTCTGCCATGTGGTAGAAGGAGCCAACTGATCCTTAGGCACCGTATCCAGAAAATCTGAACACGAAGTAGATAACGCAGCCATACCAGCCGCCAACATATATATTGATAATCGTTTCATAAAATCTTCTATTTAAATGGTCTTAACTAATTAGAATGTCACATTTACGCCAAAAGAATTTGTCATCACTAATGGGTAGCTAGACAAACGGGAACTAACCGTCTCCGGGTCTACGTTCAATGGCATAGAATCTATCGTAAACAAATTCTCCGCAGAATAATAAACACGTACATTCGACAAACCGATAGCGTTCAGCACACTCTTTGGAAGCGTATATCCCAATTGCAATGTCTTCAGACGCAGGTAACTGGTATTAATTACCCAGAAATCAGACATCACGTTAGAAGCCTCACTCGGAGATTTTCTAGACTCCGCTACACGCGGCATACTTGCATTGGTATTTTCCGGTGTCCAGCTATCCAGCCATGCAGTAGAAGGATGTCCGGCACTACCCGAGAACTCACCAAACGCTTCTTTCGTAAACGCACGACCTACATTAGCCGCACCGGTGAAGTTCAAAGTCAAGTCAAATGCTTTATAGCCTACATTCAAGTTCAAACCAAATGTAACAACTGGATTGATAGTCTTAGACAATACACGGTCATCCGCATCCAGCTTTCCATCTCCATTCGTATCTACATAACGTAAATCACCGGCTTGAAAATCCTGTCCGAACGGGTAGCCGTCTTTTCCTTTATAGGTATCCATCCATTGCTGTGCCTCCGCGTCAGATTGGAAAAAGCCATCAGCCTTATATACATAGTAAGAATCGATTGGCTTTCCAACAAAACGCCACAAATCACCGTCATCAGGATTTGTCATACGGTCTACACCTCCTAAATCCTCGATCTTGTTCTTATTATAGGCCATATTTCCCATCACATTCAATGACCAGTCATTCCACTTATTGTTATAACCTAGCTGTACCTCGACACCTCGGTTACGCATAGAACCCACGTTGTCGAAATAAGGATCCAAGCCAAACTCAGTCGGGACCGGTACCTCCATGATGATATCCGTAGTCTTGCGATCATAGTAATCAAACGTGAAAGTCACATGATTAATAACCGCATCCAAGCCAATACCCCAAGTCGTAGATTTCTCCCATGACAAATCCTCGATACGATAGGCTTTCTGATAATATCCCGTCGTCAAGTTGCCTCCCATAGGATAATTACCATCCAAATTATAAGTCTGCATCCAAGGATAATATTGGTTCTCCCAAGGATTCGATTTATTTAAGGCGTCTTGATTACCTAACATACCCCAAGAAGCACGAATCTTCAAACTGCTCAACCAATCATGCGTACTTTCCATAAACTCCTCCTCGCTGATACGCCAAGCACCGGAGAAAGAAGGGAAATATCCCCAACGATGTCCCGGAGCAAAACGAGAGGAAGCATCCGCACGGAAGTTTGCCTCTAATAAATATTTTCCCGCAAAATCATAATTAATACGCCCAAAATAGGAAAGCATGGCAAGCTCTCGGCTCAAACCATCATTTGTTTGTGTAGAAGCCCCACCGGCATCCATATCATTCAGGCTATTACTCGGGAAATTATTCCTCTGCATCTGATTCTTGCTAACCTCATACTTCTCCGCATGATAACCTACCATCACTTTCAAGCCATGCTGACCAAAGTTCTTGCTGTAATTCAGCAAAGAATCGAAATTATAACGTTTCCAATTCACGAAACGTTCAACCAAGGAAGTGGTACGAGACGCAGATGCCGGATCATCCGGTATGCTCAGAACTCGCTCCGTATGACGTTGGTCCTCGTTCACATAGGCACCCGTCACAGTAGCCTTCAGCCCATCAATAATATCATAATCAACAGAAAGTGCCCCCGTAAAATTCTGGTTACAATTATCCACCGTCTGCCCGGAATCCAACCATGCGATAGGGTTACCATCGTTAGTTTGTCCGTATTTGCCATCCTTATCTTTGACTGGGATCATCGGGCTAATAATATTCAATTGACGGATAATCTGGTCGGAAGAACCACCATAATAGCTAGCATTCGGATCCGAGAAGTCATTCTTGATAAAAGACATGTTCATCCGAACAGCCAGTTTCTTCGTCAACTGCATATCCAGATTCGTACGTCCATTAAACTGTTTACGATCTGAGTTAGGAAGGATACCCGTCTGCCCTAAATATCCGGCCGAAGCCATATACTTCACGTTCTCCGCACCTCCTGTAATACTAACATTGTGTTTATGCAACAAACCTGTCCGATAAGCCTCATCATTCCAGTCCGTATTAGGATGTCCGTAAGGATCAGAGCCATCCTCAAACATCCGGATGTCCTCGTCACTATAACGTCCCGGCTCGAAACGATTCCACAAACGTGCGTAATCGGCTGAGCTGACACGATCAATCATGGAAGTAGCTTTCGAGGCACCCACATATCCGTTATAAGAGATACGAGGAGCACCCGTCTTACCACGTTTTGTCGTGATCAAGATAACACCATTAGAAGCCTTCGAACCGTAAATAGCGGCGGAAGAAGCGTCTTTCAATACAGAAATACTCTCAATATCATTCGGATCGATATCATTCATGGAGCCACTCTCGATACCATCGATCAAGATATATGGGCTGGCAGAGTTCAAAGTACCGACACCACGGATACGGATCGTACTACCATCCTGTCCCGGACGGCCTTGACCCGAGGTAACGGTTACACCCGGCATCATACCTTGAAGACCGGAAGACACGTTGGAGATAGGACGGCTTGTCAACTCCTTGCTATCCAATTGGGCTACCGCTCCCGACAAGTTCGCCTTCTGTTGCGTACCATAACCGACAACGATCACCTCATCTAATTTCTGGGTATCTTCCTGCAAGGATACATTGATGGAAGGCTCTCCATTATATTTGAATTCTTGAGTTAGATAACCGATAAAGGATACTTGGATCACATCCCCTTTCTTCACATCCAACACGAAATTACCATTCATGTCGGTTACAGTACCATTCGTAGTACCTTTTACAACTATTGACGCTCCAGCCACAGGGCCAAAACTGTCACTAACCGTTCCCTTCAAACTACCTTCTTGCTGGGAAATACCTACCCTCGGAGTTATCGCCGCACGATCAGAAGCATGAACCACACCCCCGGAACAAAACGCTTCAGACAATAGAACAAAACTGACAGGTCTTACAATTTTCAACATAAGAATCGTTTTTTGTTTATTAAATAGCTGTTACTATTATAAGACTTAAGGCATACTATTTTAGATCTCGTTTCTTATAATATTCACTCTTCTAAATCATTAATGTATAATTATAAATCCTCG
>OHKA01000341.1_pt1 | contig 19428 bp, 8 predicted proteins | sample 1568751 | NCBI WGS metagenome assembly OHKA01 (sample SAMEA3879525, study PRJEB24766) | human gut metagenome | biome: human-associated habitat; feature: feces | place: USA | collected 1985/1987 | reverse complement strand
GTTTACGGTAAGTGGTAAGAAGACGGAAAATGGTACGGACTATTTTCAACTGTTGAATGCCGCGGGTAAGGTGATATATGGTACGACAAGTGGTGACGTTGTGGGCACTCCTGATGCGGATGCGGTAAAGAAGGGCTATTGCTGGTTTACGTTTGCCGAAGGTGTGATTAAGCTTGGAAACAAGCCTTTGGCATACGATATGTCCTCCTCTTCCAAAGTCGCTAAAATGCTTAAAGCTTCTAAAGAAACGACAGCGGACGACTTAAACAAGAACCTTTCCGGTAAAGGATTCTCCTTCAAATTCCCGAAAGCCGCTTCAGAGCCGGACGTGAATCCGTTTGGGGAGCAGATGTTCGCTATCGACGCTGCTACGGTTAATGAGCAATTGGAATTAGGTGTGGAATCGGTTTCCGGTGTATGTTTCGTAGTCGCCAACGATGCCGGTTTGAAGCTGGCTAAAAGTGATGGCAAAACTAAGGATAACTTGAAAGCCGCTACTTTCATCGTATTGAATCCGAACGCTATTTTCGGTATCATTAGCTTGGATGCTACTCAAGGTGAGGGCTTCGGCTTCACTACCGTAAAAGGCGAGAAGTTGAACTCAACCAATGTTAAGAAAGATGGTAAGATCGCTTTCGTGAATGCTATCTATAGTGTTTCAGAAAAGGATTTGGCTAATAAAGGTGGGCAGTATACGGTCCAGATGAAGGGTGTTAAGGCTACGAAGGATACGGATGAGAACCATGGTTCAAATCTGAATGTTTACGTCGGCGCTTACTCCTTGACCGCTGGTGGCTTGAAGACCTATATCACTACTAAAAAAGATGAAGCTAAGCTTACTTTGGCTCAAACAACGGGTGATACTTGGGCAAAAGCTTCTGATTTGTTGAAGACTGACGGTGCCGCTATCTATAATATCTATTTTACGGGTACGCAGCCTGAATCCGGTAAGGAGAATGAATCTTTATATGGCAAATATTTGGTTTCTAAGTATGCGGCTAAGGCTGACGTGGCAAGAACGAATTCTTATTCTTTCGTTGAAGAGGCTGTCGCTCCGAAAGACGTAGACTTGAAGGCTCCGTCCGCTCAATGGGTTGTTATCGCGATGCCGGGTATGGGTAGTGTTACGTTCAAGAATCTTGAGACAAGCGAGACTTTCAAGGCAAACTTGTACAAAACAGATAAGGCTGGTATCTATCAAGCCGTAAGTACTACGGTTGGTGAATTAACCGCGGAGAATATCAAATTGGTAGCCGTAAGCGGTAACGAGGGCTTCTTGAACTTGACAGACGCTCAATTGAAACAAAAGGCTCAGTTGGTATTCAATGGTAAATCAACCGTGGCTGTTGATAAACTGTACATGTATTACAATGACGATGCTAAGAAAAAGCAATTTGAGCCGATTAGTGATGTCGCTAAGAGCTACTCTTGGGCTTTCGAGAAGGCTGAGTCCGTGAAGAACAATTTCAAGTATATCTATTTGAAGGATGATGCCGTTGCGGAGAAAGAGGCTGATATGTTGACTATACAGGCTTATTATCTGGTTGATGGAGATAATGGCTTCAAACATGATACTGATAACAGCAAATACGCATTGGCAGAACATAAGGATAAGAAGTCAGAGAAGTTATCTCGTTTGGTATTCAAGAAGAACGTAGATGGAACTTATTCCGTAATCTGTTTGGATAGTGAGCTTAATGCGGAGAAAGCGGCTGATAATTATAACCAAGTAGTGAAAGCTGGCGCTAAGAGATTATACGTAGATGTAACTGAAGCTTCTTTCTCGGAAGATTTGGTAGGTGCGGATAAATCTTATACGAATGTAACCGTAGATTTCTATCAATTGGGCATCAGCTTGGAGGCTACCCCGAGACACGCTACATTGGACGGTGATGAAGGCTCAATCTCCTTGAAAGAGAACAAAAATGGCATCTTGGAAGGTGTCATTGGCGCGGAGGGCTTGACTTTCTGGTTGGATACGGCAGACAGCAAGGCTGAGATCCCTTCTTTCTATATCTCTAAGGGCATCGCTACCGAAGAACCTGTTACTAAAGCGGAAGAACCTGCCGCAGTTACCAGAAACTTCTTGTATTATGCTAAGGACTCTATGTATTTCTGGAACGAAAGCAAGGCTAAATTTGACGTAAACGCTAACTATGCGTTGGAAGGCTCTTATTCTAATGATCCTACGGAGGAAACGGATGTTAAGGCTATCTTCCGCCCGGCAGTTTTGGCAGGTGTGGATACGATCAATACGACCGTGAACGGTAAGGCTGTGGTAGTGGCTAAAGAGACTAAGGAAAATGTTTGCTCAGCAGGCATCGATAACTTCAAGTTCTATATCACGAAAATAGAGGGTGGTTATTCAGTTACGCCGGTAGGTGCCGCTACTACTTACTTGTATGCGTTGAACGGTAAATTAGGCTTTACTACTAATGCTTCTAAAGCGTTGCCGCTAACAGTAGGCGAGGGTAATCCTACATCTAACGAGTCTATCGATAATTCCGTATCTTCTTCTATCGTAGTAACAGGCAACGCCGGTTATGTAACGATCCAAGGCGCTCAAGGCGAGACGGCTTATGTTCGCAACTTATTGGGTATGCCGTTGGCAGAGACAGTTGTCACTTCCGATAACGCTACGATCGCTGTTCCTGCCGGAATCGTTCTTGTAACGGTTGGCGACGAGACCGTAAAGGTTGTCGTTAAATAAGACATGTAAAGGAATAATGAAAAGATAAATCGAAAATCATTCCCGTGCGGGAAACCAAGTACCCCGAGAGGGCGAACAAGCGGGAATGGATTAATATTAATACTAAAGTAATAAATTAAAGTTCATCCGTAAGTACTTCCGTGAGGATGGAAACGGATCAAAGGCAAGGGGAGACAGTATTGCGCTGTTTCCCCTTATTTGTTGATAAGGGTAGATAAGGGCTTTGTTGGTGAAATGGACGGTATTCGATCTTTTTGATTGATATAAGGGGGATATCGTGACATACCCTTTTTGAGAGAGGTATGAAGTAGGGGAGATCGGAGGGGTATAAATAGCCTTTTTCATGCAAAAGGACCACTTTTTACACACGATAGGTGGTAAAAGGCAGTGCGACTAGTCGTGTTTGGCAACGACAGTAGTGCCGTTGGGCATCGTAAACAGTCATGAATAGGGTTGTTAGTACTCATGAATGGGCATCGTAACCCTGTTATATCCCTGTCGTAACTCAATGAGATAGCCCGGATAAGCTATAGGATATGAATTAGGATGAATTAAATTCGCTAGGATAAAAGGCTGTTTTTAACTAATGCCGTATAAGACAAATGATTGCTAATATTTTTTCTCGTATTTGGGGATAAGCTGTACGTTTGCCCGAAAAAAGTGATTCTCGGGCAGTTGAGTTTACAAATTGACAAAATGCCAAGGTGCTTTTTTTGTGAGCTTATAGGAAGGGCTAGATCCGAAAATAAACCTTGATTTTAGAGAATGGCATGGGATAAATTCCATGCTTGTACGTGCTTTATTCCTTCTTTGGAAGGAAGCGGCAGATCATCGAGCGAGACAACGATCTTCTCGTAATTATCCTCAATGGCCTCTAACGAGGCATATTCCCGTTCGATGGTTTCTTTGTCGATTAGTAAATAAGTGGATTGGAGATAGATAACCCTCTCTCCTTTGATAGCGACGAAATCCACCTCTTTGTTCTTTATGCTGCCTACGTATATTTGATAGCCGGCCCTTAATAAATCTAGATAAATGAGGTTTTCTAGTTTATACCCAATGCCGTAGCCAAAGCCTTGATATAAATAATTGTTGAAACCTAGGTCATTGATGTAATACTTACAATTCCCGGCGATGGTCTCCTTTCCCTTGATTTGGTATTTCTCGACTTTATGTACCAAAAAAGTGTCCTCTATGTAACTAATGTAGGAGGCGATCGTATCATAGCTGGTCTTCCTTCCCGAGCTCTTGAAATAATTGGTGATATTCCGAATTGATATTAAATTAGATGCGTTATTTACCAGATAGACAAAAATGTCCTCAAGCAACTTAGCGTCTTTTATGTTTTGTCTTTGTATGATATCACGTAGTAATACGGTGTCTTTTAATGCGGATATATAATTTCTTTGTACTTCTGGTTGAGATAGATGGTATAATTCAGGCATACCACTACTTTGCATATATTCTAGGTAGTGTACCTTGTTGTTTTCTTTTTGGGTGATTCCAAGAAACTCTGTGTATGAAAAAGGATAGATGGCAAATTCCACATAACGTCCGGCTAATAACGTGGCGAGTTCTCCAGATAGCATTTTAGAGTTGGAGCCACTAATGAATAACTCATATTCGGCGGTATAGTCCTGTGAGTATGAGTTGGCGAAGCGTTCCCATCCCTCTACATTTTGGATTTCGTCAATGAACAGATAGATACGACCTTGAGGATTTATTTGTTTTAAGTAGAGATTAAACAGGGAATCAAGATCTTCATTGGTTTTCAAAAAATAGAAGGCGGATAGCTCACAGTTAATGAAGAATATATTTCGGGGATTTACTCCACTATTGGCGAGATGGCTAGCTAACTGACGAAGGAGATAGCTTTTCCCTACACGTCGCTGTCCTACCAAGACTTTGATTAATCTGTTTCCGGTGTAGGATAATATCCTATCTAAATAATCTTGCCGTTTATAGCCTGTTGGAAAATCGTTTCCACCCCATAGGTTATACTTCTCTAATGTCTTAAATCTATCGTCCATACTCGAAACTTTTGCGTAAAAGTACAAAAGTTTCGAATGAACTCGAAACTTTTCCCGTTAAGAATGGGATATACCCTTAAAAAATAACGGCAACCGCCTTCCGCCGAAAGCCGAGTTGCCGTTCAAAGTTAGGAATAAGGTTTGGTTTGTTCCTTTGTAATGATTCTAACATTAATATGTAATGAGAGTTTTCTACATTTTATCGATACAAAAGTAAATGCCACTTGTTACGATTTGATTACGGGAGTGTTACATTTTTAGTAAAGGTCTCGCCAAATCGGTTGATAACCTTGATCTGTACGTCTTTGACTCCGGCTGAAGGGTGGCAACGGAATAAGTGCGATGTATGATATCCGGAAGGTTTTCCGTGCATGTCGATATAGTCTTGGTCTTCATCATCGAATTGCTCCATGCAACCTTTCTCTATGCCGTTTTCGCTCCATGTAACTTGGTAGGTCGGGTCCCAATCCCATACGTTCACCACTAGGTAATCCGCTTGCGATTTGAACTCATTCGGCCTATAAACCCTGAATTGATAATCCGAATCATGGCCGGTTGCCTTATAATACCAAGTAGCGGCATTCCCTTTCACCTCAACGACCAGATAACCGTTCGGGGCGCCGCACCGATTTACATGGCCGGCCCACCAAGCTCCGCAAGCGGCTCCGATATTATGCTCGTACAGATTCGGTGTGACTTGGTTGTTCTCGAAGAAATGCGTATGCCCGGCGAAGATATGGACATTATAAGGGCTGACGATCTCTTTCAGGCTCTCAGCGTCCTCGGCGTTTCCTCCCCCTTTATCCGTCTGGTTGAATACCGGGGCATGTACGTTGATAAATACAAGTGTTCCGGGTTTAACGTAACTCAGGTCGTTTTTCAGCCATTCCAGTTGTTCCTTTCCGAAGCGTTCGTCATATTTCTTGTCTTTATAATAATCAATATCTTTTAAGGTGATGATATGTGCATCCCCGACATTGAACGAATAATTGTAAGGGCCGAAATGATCCTCGTAGATACGCTCCGCATAGCTCTCCTCGGTTACCTTTTGATTGGATAAGGCCGGGTAACGTAAGTCGTGGTCGTGATTGCCGATCACGGAGAACATCGGGATGCCTAAGACCGAGACCGCTTCCTTATAAGGAGTGAATAAATCCATGCGATCCCAAGTAATGTCTCCCAGCGCCATACCGTAGACCTCTTTTCCTTGGTAGCGCTCTATAGTCTGCTTCAAGTCGGGGATGGTCTCTTCACGGAAACGTTTCATCTGCCGTTCGTCGATGGTCTGAGGATCGGAGATTGCCAAGTAGACAAACCCGTCGATTGGCTGTTTCCTAGGGGTGAGCGTAAAATCATATTCATTGATCTCCTTACTTTTATCAAGTTGCTGATAGAAAAGATCCGGTATACCTTTTGTTTGCTCGATCTCATAGTCACCCGGTACGGAGAGGTAGACAAAGCGGCTTTTGTCCAGATTCGAATCTAGGCTATATTCTCCCCGCTCATTTGTTTGCGTGAAATTATAACCATCCGTAACGACTACGCCTTGTAGCGGTTTGCCTGCCGTATCGGATACAGTGCCTCTTACGGTAGCGGCTTGCGCTATCCAAGTGGATAACGCAAGTAAAAGCGTGAATGATAAGAATTGTTTCTTCATCGTAATTTTTTTTATGATTTGAATATAGAATATGTTAGTTAGAATTTATAACGTACGCCGATTTGAATCTGCCAAGGGTTTCCGTTCATATTGGATACACCCGTGTTTTTGTTTACGTTATATACGTATTGCTTCTTCTCCGCGTCAAAACTCTTGATGGAGTAGATATTCTGCTTGCCTAGATTATGTCCGGCACCCCAGTCCTTGTTCAGCATATTCAGGAAATTGAAAAAGTCTATCGAGGCCTCGATGGAATGAGTCTTATAGATCTTGAAGTTCTTGTTCAAGCGCAAATCGAAAGTACCGTAGAAGCCATTTACGCCACCGTTACGCTCGGCAACCTTCCCATAGTTTTTACGGATATAATCTTTTACGCTCTTCTCCGCTTCCGGGTTGTCCAAGATCGCTTGGATACCCTCACGAAGATATTGAGGCGTATTACTATCGTTCGGGTCATAGATATAAGCCAAGTCGTTGGATGATACGAAATCACCGTTCATATTACCACTAACCGCTAAAGAGTAGCGGGTTCCACCGATCCCGGAGAAACGCAAGCCTACGCTGATTCCCCAGAAAGAAGGAGCCGTACCGTAGAATACGACCTTATGGCGGAATTGGTTGTCCGAGTAAGTCATGGTACTCAAATCACGAGGATCATCTTTTACCATCAAGGCTAGAGTCGCTGTATTCGCTACGTTACCGTTGTAAGAGGTGTTATCCTTGGAATCGTTCCACGTATAGCTGAAAGAAAGCTCGCCATCCTTGAAATAACGCCAAGTTCCATCTACCACGAACGCATATTGGTTGATTTTTCCATCGCTGATTAATTCCAGCACACGGCCTACCTTATCACTTTTACGTCCTTGCATCCAGTCGGTAGCTCCGTTCTTGGTATTGATACTCTCGGCGGGGACGAACACGCCACGATTCCCCTCGGCGGCGATACGGAAGTAAGGCTCATCCACCATATTACGGTCTACGTACATATAATTATGGCGTGCCCAGTTGGCGTAAGCACTGATACCTACCCGCAAGCGATCGGAGAAGAAATGCGTGTAGCTGGCGTTCAACTTATATACTACCGGTACACGGGCATCCTTACTATTCATATTGATCGTGCTGATCTTTTGGATATTCGGGTTGTTGAATAAATCAACGCCCGGAGCGGTAGAAGGATCTTTGCGGTATGCCGGGAAATTCGGTGTCGGAACCAAATTGCCTTGTATATCCACGGACGCTACCTTCGTACCGTCGAACAGCATATTGTTGATCATGGAATAGTTGTTTAAATCCGAACCGAAGATACCGGCGCCAAGGCGGATAATATCTTGATGTTTATCATTCACGTCCCACGTGAATTGAACGCGGGGTTGCAACTGGAAGGTGGAGATTACGTTGTCCGTACGTAAGCCTAGTTCGTCATAAACAGTCTGGTTAAAGTTCGCGTGGTTGAAATAACGGGTATAATCCGCACGGATACCGGCCATGACCTCGAATCCGGTGAAAAGCTTCGTTTGTAATTGTCCGTAGATAGCGGAGTTCAAGGTATTCATCTTTACGGTAGGATCATCTACCAAGGCGATTTCCCGGGCATAGCGGTAAGGAGTCATATTCTCGAAATTATCCAGTCCCGTGAAATAAAACCGTCCGTTCATCTCACTGCCGTAGAGTGATTTCATATTGGTGTACATGAAGTCCGCTCCGAATGTATAGTTGATGCGGTCCGTATTATAATACATATTGTCTACCAATTGAAGTACATTATCCTTGAAATGTTCGGGAGCGTAGCGTTGACCTCCAAGTTGGATGGAAGTGTACATGCTTTTGTCACCAGATATAGATTCCACGTTCTCTACGATTGCTCTTGGGATATTAGAGCTTGGCAATTGCTTGTTCGGGGTCGTGGCCTCGTAAACCAAGAAATGTTGAAGCTTCAACTCGTTGGTCAGCTTTGGGCTTAATACCGAGCGTAAGGTAGCGAGTAAGCTGTTGTTATGCGATTTGCGGTCGATCCAAACCTCGTAAAGATTGATACTGGAGTTATCGCTCTCGCTCTGTTTATTATCCTCGTTGATGAAATTATTGCGAATGGTTAACAAGTTGGTTGCGTTCAACTGCCAGTCGATACGGGCGAAGACCGCGTTCGTCTGCTTCTTCTTACCGAACTCCCCGAATTGAGGGTCATTTGAGACTCCGTATTTAGTACGGGCGATATCCAGATAACGGTCTAGCGTAGATTGAGTGACATTATAGCGAGACTCGTCCGCCGCCGTCTTGATATCCGCTATATAAATCGGACGGGAATCCTGTTGGTGATCCCATACGACATAGAAGTGCGCACGGTCTTTCACGATCGGGCCTCCCAAAGAGAAACCATATTGATAGGTAGAGAAGTCGGAAGTCGATTTATTTCCCCGTATATCATAGGAACTGGATAACCAATCGGCACGACCGAATCCGAATACACTTCCGGTGAAAGTATTGGTTCCTGATTTCGTGACAGCGCTCACGGTGCCGCCCCCGGAACGTCCGTTGGTCACGTCATATTGATTGGTTACCACCTCAAACTCGCGGACGGCTTCCATGGATATCGTATAAGCGCCGGAAGTCGTTCCGCTCGCTACGGTTCCTTTAGCCGTCATACCGTCGATGGTGTAATTCGTTGAGGATGATAATTGCCCGGCGATATTTCCTCCGCTACTCAATGGCGAGAGATCCATCAGGGAGGTGAAGTTACGGCCGTTTACCGGAAGCTTCGTGATATTTTGAGCGGAGATAGATGTTGCCGCGCCGATCTTCGGAACCATGTTCTTCAAGGAATTAGCGACTACCTCGACAGCTTGGATCTCCACCGATTCCTCCGCTAGCTTGAAATCCACTCGAAGCATATCCCCTTGGTTCAATGCGTATCCTGTCTTTTTCTGTTCCCCATAACCGATATAAGAAGCTGTAACGGTATAAGGAGAACCTAGCGGAAGCTGCTTGATGGTGTATTCTCCTTTATCGTTCGTGATAGAGCCCGTGAAGAATCCGGTAGATTCATTCTTGACTTGGATCGTGGCTCCGATCACTGATTCCCCTTTATTATCCACGACCGTACCGGTGATAATCGCTTGCGTTCCTTGCGCAGACAAGAGAGCCGGCAAGCAATTAAAAAATAACAAACAGGCAAGCAGCCTGCATGTAAGTTTGTTAAACATCCTCATAATAATCTTTTTAAAATTAAACCTAAATATCTTTTACGGCGCAAAAGTAAGTGTCCGGTTTTGCAAAGAGATTACATCCGTGTGTAGGTTTAAATAAAGAAAAAAGCCTAATGAAGGATATCCATTAGGCTCAACGAGAAAATTATAAATGTGTCTATAAAAAAGAAGGTTAGTCCTCGTCCAAAGTCTTGATAATGGTAGATGCTATCTTGGATGAACTCTTGCGGCTGCTCTTTCTGAGTTTATCCGGGTTCTCAAGATTCATGCAGGTAAAGAAGTTATTCCCCCTATATACCTCATTTTTATCTTTGTCGAATAAGGTATAGCTGACGATATGGAAAAGCGTGCGCAAGGGTTGGTCTTGCCATTTAAGATAATGCTGGTTTAATACTAGCAGATAATCAGCGTCAGCATTATCCAATACCTTTTGTAACTCTTCGGTCGGCACGGCTGAAAGATCGGAATAGCAATCCTCGCTCTCCCCGTTAACCTTGATCTCATTCAGTACCTGTCCGGTCACTTGTGTAGCGTTTGCCGGAATAAACTTGCAATCTCCGTTCTTTACGGATGCGGCGATATTCTCGGCGATGATCGTATTATACGTTTGGTCGATACTATCCGCTTTCATACCGGTCTCTTCGGCGATCATCCCATTGTAGAAATAGTTTGATTTCACGTTATCGTGCAAACCTACGATGAGAATTTGCTTTGCATGATAATTGTCACCTTCCTTCTTACTTTCTTTAGCGTTCGCTGCTATAGAAGCTACGGCTAAAAAGAACATAACCGTAAAGATTCTGATTTTAAATAACCTTTCCATGATTCTTCTATTAAATTCTGTGTCTATTAATTTCGGAGGCAAAGATATTAGCGGGGTGTTGCAGGGATATTACGGTTGTATAAAGTAATAGTTACCGATAATCCCCCCTGTACCGGCTTGGATATTAAAATCGTGGATTCGTTGTAAAGTCTATTCTACCGTGTGGATGAGTTCAATCAAAAGGCGGTTACCAAGAAACTTTAAGGAGATATAGAAACAAGGGTTGTTTTTAAGGTTCAAAGAACGCTAAAAACAACCCCTGTTATTTTTACTTATTATTCTCGATCCACTTGCGAGCGTTCACGAACGCCTCGATCCATGGAGTGACCTCGTCGTTCTCCTTACGGTCGGCGGGGTAATAACCGCACTGCCAAGGGAAGATCGCACGTTCGGGGTGAGGCATCATGGCTAAATGGCGGCCGTCCTTTGAGCAAACACCGGCAACGGACCAAGGAGAACCGTTCGGGTTGGCGGGATAGCCATCGTAGTTGTATTTAGCGATGATGTTGTACTCCTTCTCCTCGTAGGGGAACTCGAACTTACCTTCACCATGAGCTACCCATACACCCAACTTCGTGCCGCTCAAGGAGCCGAACATTACGGAGTTGTTTTTCGGGATCTCCAAGCTAACGAAGTTAGACTCGAACTTATGGGAATCATTGTGAACCATCTTATGCTTTTTCTCGTGCTCCGGATAAACCAAGCCTAACTCGGCCATCAACTGGCAACCGTTACAGATACCCATGCTCAACGTATCTTTACGTGCGTAATAGTTGTCGATCGCTTTCTTGGCTTTCTCGTTATACAAGAAACCGCCGGCCCAGCCCTTGGCGGAACCTAATACGTCGGAGTTGGAGAAACCACCGCAGAATACGATGAAGTTTACATCCTCCAAAGTCTCACGTCCGCTAGCCAAGTCCGTCATATGGACATCCTTCACGTCGAAACCAGCCAGATACAAGGCGTAAGCTGTCTCACGCTCGCATTGCGTACCCTTCTCACGGATTACCGCAGCCTTGATGCCGTTCGGAGCGCGGCGTTCGGCTGAGAGTCCGTAAGAAGAAAGCTTTCCGGTAAAGTCCTTGTGGAACTTGTACTGTACGGGCTGCATCTTATAGTTCTCGAAACGGTTTCCGGCACAAACGCTTCCGCTCTGCTTTACATCCAGTTTATAAGAAGATTCGTACCATACGTCACGCATATAGTCGATGCCGAAGTGATATTGGATGCCGTCTTTCGATACCAATACATGGCGCTCGTCGGTCGGTTTGGCGATGATGGCGAAACCTACGCCAGCTTCTTCCATCAACTTTTCGAATGCCTTCTTGTCCTTTACCTGAACCAAGATACCCGGATTCTCGGCAAACAGGATCTTCACGATATCGCTCTCGGAGATCTTATCCAAGTTGACATCCAAACCACCCTCTACGTTGGCGAAGCACATCTCTAACAGGGCGGTGATCATACCTCCCGCTGAGATATCGTGTCCGGCAAGGATGAGTCTCTTCTCGATCGCATCTTGTACGGCGTTGAAAGCGTCACGGAAGTATTCCGGATCTTTCACGGTCGGAACCTCATTACCCAGCTTGTTCAAAGCTTGAGCGAAAGCGGAACCACCCAACTTCAAGGTATCGAAAGAGAAGTCTATATAATAAATGTATGTATTCTTGTCTTGAGCTACTACCGGGGAGACGATTTTCTTGATATCGCTAACCTCTGCACCTGCGGAGATAATCACCGTACCCGGGGCGATCACCTTATCGTCGCCATATTTCTGCGTCATGGATAAGGAGTCCTTACCGGTCGGGATATTAATACCTAAGCTGCAAGCGAAGTCGGAAGCGGCTTCCAGTTGGCACTTAAGGATACGCTCTCCAACTTATCTGTCAGCGGAGCGAATACGATATTGGTCAATGACTCGGCGATTGCCATAACGGAACCGGCGGCCGGATCAACCATGGCTACCTGGGGAGCGTGACCGATAGAAGTTGCGATACCAGCTTTCCCGCGGTAATCCAACGCTACGGCACCTAAGTCGCTCAACGGCAATTGTAATTCACCTTGACATTGCTGGCGGGCGATCTTACCGGTTACGGAACGGTCTACTTTGTTTGTTAACCAATCCTTGCAGGCTACGGCCTCCAATTGAAGTACGTTCTCCAAATAATGGTGAAGTTCGGATTCTTTGTAAACAACCGGTTGATAAGATTCAGTGACCGTATGGTCTGTCATAACCGTTCTAGGCGGTTTACCGAACATATATTCCAGCTTGATATCGATAGGTTTTACGCCGTCCGCTTGTTCGAAGACAAACTTCATGTCGTTAGTAGTCTCGCCTACCACATACATCGGGGCACGTTCACGATCCGCGATACGTTTTACACGGGCTACATCTTCTTCTTTCATCAATAAGCCCATGCGCTCTTGGCTCTCGTTTCCTACGATCTCCTTCGCTGAGAGAGTCGGGTCACCAATCGGCAATTTGCTCATATCGATGTGTCCGCCGGTAGCCTCCACCAACTCAGACAAGCAGTTGAGGTGTCCACCCGCACCATGGTCATGGATAGAGACGATCGGGTTCTCGTCAGACTCGGCGATCGCACGGATCACGTTAGCCGCACGTTTCTGCATTTCCGGGTTGGCACGCTGTACGGCGTTCAACTCGATACCGCTTGTATATTGCCCCGTGTTTACGGAAGAGACGGCTCCACCACCCATACCGATACGGTAGTTATCGCCACCGATCACAACCACTTTCTCGCCCGGTTCCGGATCGCCCTTCAAGGCATCACGCATATTTGCGAAACCTACACCGCCGGCAAGCATGATTACTTTGTCGTAAGCGTATTTCTTATCGTTCTCCGTGTGCTCGAAAGTCAATAAAGAACCACAGATAAGCGGCTGGCCAAATTTATTACCGAAATCGGAAGCGCCATTGGAAGCCTTGATCAAGATCTGCTCCGGAGTCTGGTATAACCAAGGACGAGGGTCTAGGACTTTCTCCCATTCGCGAGCGCCTTCCGTACGAGGGTAAGAGGTCATATAGACCGCTGTTCCCGCTATCGGCAAGGATGCCTTACCACCGCCCAGACGGTCACGAATCTCACCACCTGTTCCGGTAGCGGCACCGTTGAACGGCTCAACGGTTGTCGGGAAGTTATGCGTCTCGGCTTTCAAGGAGATAACCGTCTTGATATCTTTTACGGCGAAGAAATCGGGTTTGTCACCGGATAGGGGAGCGAATTGCTCTACCGTCGGTCCTTCATTGAACGCTACGTTATCTTTATAAGCGGAAACCAATTTATTAGGGTTCTCGGCGGAAGTTTTCTTGATCAAGTTGAACAAGGAACTTTCTTTTTCCTCGCCGTCGATGATGAATACACCTCCGAATATTTTATGTCGGCAGTGTTCCGAGTTTACTTGGGAGAAACCGAACACCTCGCTATCGGTCAACTTACGTCCCAACTTCTGGCTTACCTCGTTCAAGTAAGCGATCTCCTCTTGGCTTAGAGCCAAGCCCTCTTGTTGGTTGTACACTTCCAAATCCTCAATGTAGACAATAGGATCCGGTTTTTTACTGATCGTGAAGATCTCCTGATTCAAGCCATTGTAGATACGTTGCAACATCGGATCGTGATCCGCATCGCCAGAAGAAACAGGAAAATATTCCTCAATACGGGAAATACCGGTCAGGCCCATGTTCTGGGTAATTTCAACGGCGTTCGTACTCCACGGGGTAATCATTTCCCGGCGTGGCCCTACGTACCAGCCTTCCAATGTTTCTGATTGAACAGGAGTCGCCTCGCTAAACAACCAAACCAGTTTTTGAGTGTCTTCAGGAGAGAAAGCGTGCGCGGCCTCTACAGCCAGCACCGTCTTTGTTGAAGATTGAAAGAATAGAATCATATCGTTGATTTATTAGTATTTATCACGAAATAACGAATAAGCCTCTTTTAGAGAGTGCAAAGATAATGATTTCCCGTGAATTATTATGTCAATACGTTTTAAAAGAAAAGAGGGCGGAACCTCCCGGTCTCGCCCTCTCATGTCCCCTGCATAGTAAAAAATAAGAGTGTGTCTATATTCTACCAGCCTGCGTTCTGTTGTGCGGCTAGCGTGGGGTTTCTTAATATATCATTCAATGGAATCGGCCAAATAAAGCGTTGGCCAAATAAAGCGTTTATCCGTGTACGGGATGAACTGTTTGCTGTTGCCGAACCATTCAGCTTTCACTTCTCCACCAACAACGAATGCGCCTTGGTTCTTCACATTGTTATATTCGATTTTAGCGGGAATACCACCGGACGGCAGCAAGTCGTCAGCCGCTAAACGATGAATGTCTTCCCAACGGCGACCTTCACCTTGGAACTCAATGCGACGCTCCCAAAGGATAGCTTCCACCAGTGCTTTCGTGTTGGCGAAATCGCTTGCCTTATACGTCTGTGTAGCGGGGTCGGCCAAAGAACGGTCTCTTACTTGATTCAATTTCTCCAATGCGAGAGTCTTGTCTCCCGCACGTGCGGCAGCCTCGGCCTCGTTTAGCAATACCTCGGCATAGCGCAGGATCGGGGCGTACTCTTCACGTGTTTGGGGATTCTGGTATTTATCACAGAAGTAATAATCGTCAGACGCACGATAAAGGACGAGGTTACGACGCTTGTCATCCCCTTTCCAGAATTTGGAGTTGTAAAGGGTAGGGGATGTCGGGCACATCGCACGGCCACCTTCACGGGCAGACATCATAGCGGACATAGCTCCATTTACAGATGCGTTATCTTGAGAGTCATTCGGAATGGAGAATATAGATTCCTGATTGTCTTTGTAAGAAACGAAAGGAGTGGCAGGATTGGTTTCCAGAATGAAACGTCCGCCTTCCAGTTTCTTAGCTTCAGTAACTACATTGTTCCAATCACGCATATGTAAATATACGCGCGTTTTCAATGCGATGGCGGCACCTTTGCTCGCACGTCCGATCTTATCAGCATCAATAATGTCCGGAAGCATGCTTTCCGCATTATTCAGGTCGCTTAATATCTGATCGTAAGTCTCCTTAACGGTAGAACGGCCTATGCTTTGTTGCTCAGCGAGTTGGCTGGGGTCGTTTACGGCTTTCGTGTAAATAGGCATACCGTAGTTATTGTTACCTTCTACGTTGTAGGGCAGGGCATAATGGATCATCAAGTTGTGATAGGTTAACGCACGTAAGAACAGGCATTCTCCTTTGTACTGATTCCCTTTCTCTTCGGTTATGACACTCGCCGCTACCGCGCCTTCTATACCTGCGTATACCGTATTATAGCGGTTAATAGCCTCGAAAGAGGTTTCCCACATCGCCACGTTATTAGCGGTAGTCAAGTTATAGGTTGCGGAATAGGTATAATCATAGAATTGGGCGGTTAGGTTCATATCTTCACCGCGCATTTCGCCTTGCAATATACTGGCCGCTCCAAAAGGATAACCGCGTGCCCACCCAAAGTCATTCGGATCTACGTACATACCACATTGTGCGGCATCGTAAGCTCCGACTACGGCTAACTCGCAACGTTCTTCTGTCCCGTATGCCGTAAGCTCGGAGAATTTGTCAACAGGTTCAAGGTCTACGACGTCGCTTTCGCAGGCGGTGAACACGGGTAGCGAGAACAGGGCTGTCCCTAACGCTACTACTGAAATGTTTTTATATAATTTTTTGTATAACATAATTGTAACTTTTCTTAGTTTGTGAAATTAGAATGTAATGTTCGCTCCAAAAGTGAATGAACGTTGCTGTGGCATACCGTTCCAATCTACACCTAAACGAGAGTTTGTCTCAGGATCCAATCCGGAATAACCTGTGATAGTGAGTAAGTTCTGTCCTTGAACATAGAAACGAATCTTTGTCATGTTCAGTTTGGATACGACCGCCTTCGGTAGTGTATAGCCTAAAGCTAACGTCGATAGTTTTAGGTAATTGCCGCTCTCAACGAAGTGTGAATCCGTATATCCATCATTGAATAAGGAAGAGGCGTCTCCATAACCGATTTTTGGAGTCATGCCGTCACCCGGTTGCTCTGGAGAAATCCAGCGGCCTAAGATTTCTGTTCCATTGTTGGAGAAATCCATATTGAACAATGCGCTTTGACGAGAAGCGTTCATGATCTTATTACCTCCGGAGAAGCGGAAGAATACATTTAAATCGAAATTCTTGTAAGAAACTGTATTATTCCAACCTCCGTACCAAGTAGGCATAGATGAACCTAATACCTTACGGTCGCTAGCGTCCAAGGAAGAAGCCTTGGAGACATCCGAAGGGTTGGAAGGATCATATTCCGCATAGTCGTAAGAGCCGAATGTGTCGAATTGCACTAATGAACCGTCCGCCTTACTCCAGATCGGATTACCGTTTGCGGCGTTTACGCCGTAATAATCATATCCATATAAAGATCTATATGACTCTCCTTCACGAATGATTGTGTAATTGTCTACGATGTCTGTTCCGCCGTATAAGCTCTTCACCGTGTTCTTAGCTGTGGAGAAGTTGAAATTAGTTTGCCAGTTCCAATCTTTGGTAGCGATGATTGTAGCGTTAACTGTCAATTCCATACCGGAGTTCTTGATCTTACCGATATTATCAAAATATGAGTTGTAAGGAATACCAGCGGTAGGTGCTGTAGGAACTTCCAACACCAAGTCTTTGGAGTTCTTTTGCCAATAAGCTAGCTCGAATGTCAGGCGGTTATTAAAGAAAGAGCCATCCAATCCGATATCGAAAGTCTCGGTTGTTTCCCATTTAAGCTGGCTGTTACCCATACGGTTCCAAGCGATAGCTGTATTCGATCCTGCTTTCTTCGCCCCGTAAGTTCCCAGATAAGGGAAATAATTCCCTAGGTCAGAGTTTCCGATTGTAGCGTAGCTGGCACGGATACGTAAGTCGTTAAACCAATCATTAATAGTTGATTCGCTCCAGAATTTTTCGCGAGAGATACGCCAAGCGGCTGATCCTCCCCAGAATGTACCCCAGCGGGTGTCTTTCGGAAGGCTGGATAAGCCGTCTGTGCGGACGGAGGCTCCGATATAATATTTACTATCATAGTTGTAATTCGCACGGAACATATAGGAGGCTAATCCCATAAACGTTTTACCTCCAGATACGAATCTCTCACCAAATGTGTTGGAAATGATATGGTCGGTGAAGAAAGCATCGGATATTTGTTGCACGGTTGCGTCCGTATATTCATATTCTTGATGGGTGTACTCTTGTACCGCTGTCGCCGTCAGATTATGTACATCATTGAATGTACGGTTAAAGTTGATTACGTTTTGCCAGTTCCAGTTCGTGTATGTGGTATTGATTTCTTCCAATAAGCCGCCATAGCCGTATCCGTCTCCTGATTCCGGGTTCCATACCATGAAATCTTTAACATTCGAGATGTCTAAGCCAGCTTGTGTCTTTAAAGTCAATCCGTCCATGAATGTGATTTCAGCCCATCCACCACCTAATACACGGGTATTGGTCGTACGGTTTACGTTATTGTCTAATGCCCAGACGATATTCTGGATACCATTATCAATATAGGAAAGGTTGCTTCCGCGACCTAATGTCTTACGGTTTTCAGCGTCGATATTGTAACCAGTAGGATCATCCGGATTGAATACAGATACGTTTGGAAGCATACGAGTGCCGGCGAAACCTACGCCACCCAATGAATTCTCGTCATTCATGACACCATTAACCCGGGTACGGGTCATCTGGCCATTTAATCCGATGCGTAACCATTTTGTCGCTTGTTGTGTCAAATCTGCCTTTAAGCTCAAACGGTTTAAGTCATTGGCGCGAATGATACCTTCTTGTTCCGTGAAACCTAATGATACATAATATTGGCTTTTATCCGTACCACCACTGGCGGATAAGCTATGATTGTGCTGGAAACCTGTACGGAAAATATAATCATTCCAGTTTGTGTCCGGTCCGTTCGGATCGTAAACAGCCTGTCCTTTCATTCCCCAGTTCTCGTATTTCTCGTTAGCGATAGTCACGAAATCTTTCGCTCCCAGAAGATCATGCAATTTAGCTGCGCTGGCTGCGCTTACATAGCCATCGTAAGTTACTTGAGTACGTCCCTTGGAGCCTTTTTTAGTTGTGATCAATACAACTCCATTTGCCGCACGGGAGCCATAGATAGCTGTAGCCGCACCGTCTTTCAATATTTCAATGGATTCGATGTCATTCGGGTTAATATCAGACATCGCATTGTAAGAAGCGTAAGCCATTCCTAAGCCGGTTTTTCCATCGGCGTTATCACCGGTGGCGATCGGCATGCCATCTACGATGAATAACGGCTGAGAGTTAGAACTGATCGTACTCATACCACGGATCTTGAATTGAGGACCGCTTCCCAATACGCCACTAGGAGTCGTAACCTGTACACCAGCGGCACGTCCAGCTAATTGAGAGTCGAAAGACGCTGTTGCCAAGTTGCTTAAGTCTTCACCTCCTACTTTAGATATGGCACTCGTCACATCCTTTTTTCTTTGAGTTCCGTAACCGACAACCACGACTTCATCCAAGTTCTGAGAGTCGGACTCCATCGTGACTTTAATGATTGGTTTTACTGCCACTTCCACAGATTTCATACCGATGTAGGAAACGATTAGCTTTTTCGCGTTAGAAGGAACATCCAAGGTGAACGCTCCGTTGTAATCCGTTACAGTACCGGTAGTAGTACCAGCTACTACGATAGAGGCTCCAATGATAGGTCCATCGTCTTCCGCCGAGATAACCGTACCGGTCACCTTCGTGGTCTGAGCCGTTGCGAACGCTATACTTGCGAACAAGCATAGTAATAGATAAGTTAACCTTTTCATAGACACATACTTTTTGTTTAATTTGTTAATAAATAGATCGTTGTAATCAATTGTTGCCACTTAGTCGATTGACTTAGTTTCCGAAGAACTTCATGAGGGTAAGGTACTTTGGTGTTACTTCCTAGCATTGATGCGGGATTGAGTTAAAAATAATTTGCATATTA
>OHKA01000328.1_pt1 | contig 20029 bp, 27 predicted proteins | sample 1568751 | NCBI WGS metagenome assembly OHKA01 (sample SAMEA3879525, study PRJEB24766) | human gut metagenome | biome: human-associated habitat; feature: feces | place: USA | collected 1985/1987 | reverse complement strand
GAATTGCTATTGAAGTTTGAAATAAAATCAATCGCCATGCTAGAATATTCACCAAAACAAGATTCCGAGGCCTGCTGAAAACAGGATCATCAGAATTGGCGATGGAGCTGTTTTTCTGATTATTTTACAAATCAGATGTGTTGCTCCGAGCATGGCAAATACTGCGATAGAGCGCAAATCGGGCGCAAATCCGGCCTGTAAATCTGTGAGGCCAAACAGCGTAGACAGCGCCATGCTGAGCGCGGTCGCAAGGATCATCGCTACAACGCACGGACGAACTCCCGATAAAAAGGCGTTGACGGGTGCATATTTCATCAGATTCTTTAGTGCGGATGCAATTAAGAGAATAATCAAAAACGACGGCAACACCACGCCCAGCGTTGCAACAAATGAACCGAGGATTCCGCCCTGTGTTGAGCCGATAAAGGTTGCCATATTCACGGCAAGGGGTCCCGGTGTGGATTCAGATACGGCAATAAAATTCAGAAACTCGTTCTCTGTCAGCCAGCCATTGGAAAGCACCCTTTCGTGTACCAGCGAAACCATTCCATAGCCGCCGCCGAAAGACAAGGCACCGATCATCAAAAAGTTCAGAAAGAGACGCAGATATATCATGACTTTTTCCCATCTCCTTTCCGGATTTTTCGCAGAAAGAAAACAACAAGCCCGACCGCGCCGCAGATCAGGATGTAAAACACAGAGGAAAACGAAACTGCTGTGATCGAGCAGCAGAGCATGGAAGCCATGACCAACGTGAGAAGCGTCAAGTTTAGTGTGTTTTTGTCAATACTTTTAAGCATTTTCAGCCCTGCGGTAAGGATCAGATAGATCACACATACCTGAATCCCGCGGAATGCGCAGGAAACCCAGCGCAAACTGAGAAACTGATCAAAGAACAGCGAGATAACATAAATTACAAAGAAAGATGGAATGCAGACAGCAAGTGTGGACATGGTTGCACCCGCAAATCCTGCAATTTTGTAACCAATGTAAGTCGCACTGTTGACGGCGACTGGTCCTGGCGTGGATTCGGCTACCGCAACCATGTCCAGAAACTCGCTTTTTTCAAGCCATTTTTTCTTTTCAACGAACTCATTTTCAAGCAGCGCAATCATAGCGTATCCGCCGCCAAAGGTGAACGCACCGATTTTTAAGAATGTGATAAATAAAGAGCAAATTAGTTTCATGCCTGTATATCCTTCCTTCTGCAAATAATACCTACAAGTAAAACACCCAATAAGATAGTTTACTAATATACAGATTCTAATCATACTTTAATTTTAATCCGTTGTAAAACTCTACAGCCGCCGCAACATCCTTCTCATCCGGATGCCCCTTTGATACACCGCCAATCAACTTGAACGGACCGAAAGTATCAAATCCCTTGCATGAAAACCTTCCGACAATGGTGTCATGTTTGTATGCCGGTTTTATCTCCGGTTCATCGTTCTTCATATCCTCTTATCCTCTGTTTTATTCCGCATTCATATTTTAAAACTTCTACGCTGTTTGTATGTATAAATATATGATACTGATTTATTGAATTTACTGCAACATAATCTTGAAGTTTATGTAATGTATTTCGTTAACAAAGGTATTCAGCAAAGACCGTTTACGCTATATCATTTTTTGAGTAATTCCAATGCCCTGTCCATTGGTACGCAGTCTGCATATCGTTCAGGCCAGAGAAATTCATTATAGTAATGGTAAGCCTGTTCCCTAGTCATGTACTCATTGTCCTGCGTAGAATTTGCATAAGCAGGAACAATCATGTGTAAGCCATGCTCAAAACCAGCCTCTACCGTGGCATTGATACAGAAATCAGTCATAATGCCACAAATCATCACGTCTTTTTCTTCCTTTGCAGTCAGATACTCAAGCAAACCACTCTCTTTTTTGAACGAACTGCATACAGACTTAATAAATCGTTTTTCATCAGGCATCGGTTTAAACTCGGAATAGACCTCAAACTCATCATCCCCGATAGAGAATCCAGTACCAGGTCCATCATCATGCTGTACATAAATAACTTCTATACCTTGTTCTCGAGCTGCTCCAATCAGCTTTTTGATATTACCAACAAACTTTCTGAACTCATATAAGCGTTCATCCACGATACCATTCTGTGCATCTACAACCAATAAAACCATGAATAATCTCTCCTTTTTGAGTTTTTTGCTTTGATTCAAATAAACTAAATTCGTATATTATAATAGAGCGTAACTTCTGCTTCGTACACCGATTCAGTCTGAGTATCAAACAGCACCCATTCCACCAAATCGAAGCTGTCCGGATTCTCATGCAGAAATCTAGCAACTGTACGTACCGCAATCTTTGCCGCAAGCACCACCGGAAAACTATATGCTCCCGTTGATATGGAAGGAAATGCAATAGACCTGATTCCATTATCCCTAGCCAGCTTCATAGAATTAAAATAGCAGTTAGAAAGAAGCTCCTCTTCTCTATTCCTTCCACCATTCCATATCAGTCGGTCATTTTTTGCGGACAGTTCATACATGCTATCCTTTTCTGTTCTCTGCTCCTGCGTTTGCTCTCGTTTGATTTCTCCCTCCGTATCTTCTTGGCACAAGCAGGACAATACCTTGATGCACCAGAGCCCGGGACATATTCAACGCCGCACACCGTACAATTTTTAGCGGGCATTGCTGCCCACCGTTTTGTAGGTATGATATGTAATTCATCGACAAAGCCGATGAATTTATAGTAAATCTTGATTTCCTGCTTCACTGTTCCGTCTGCCATCTTCTCACGCTCCGAAACAAGTATCTTGTCTATGAGTGCGTTTATAACTGTTGCATCCAGTTCTTTTAAGCCTTGATAATTTCGGATAAGGGCGAGGAAGTCACGGATTCCCCGTGATTTCTCGTAGCTTTCATTAAGAGTTTCCGTCACCTCTTTCAGCCTTGCTTCAATTTCAAGCTGCTCTTTCTGGTATTTCCCCGACATCATCTCAAAATTCCGCTCGGTAATACGCTCCATGACCTTATCCTCGTAGAGAGAGGAAAACAGCCTGTCCAGTTCCGCAAGGCGTTTGTTCAGCTTCTTACGTTCTTTCTCTAATGCTTTCGCCCTGCTCTGGTCTGTTTCCGTGAGCCGCTTTTCTATGGCCCTGACCGCCTTTTCATCATTCACTGCCATATCCGCAAAACAGTTGATGTCGGCAAGAACGGCATTGAATAAATCCCTTGCTTCTATATTGTGGGCACTACACTCGCTTCTTCCGTTTCTTGCATAATTATTACATGAATACTGTACACAGTCGATAATCTCTGGGCGTTTCCTCCTGTGTACGTTCATTGCCCGCAGAGCACATCCGCAGTCCACACACTTGATAACGCCTGCAAAAATATTTACAAATCCTCCCTTGTTCTGTGGAAGCCTACGACTTGTAATAAGCTGTTGGACAATATCAAATTCCTCCTGCGTGACTATTCCCTCATGGGTATTGGGTATCACTTCCCATTCTTCGGGCAGCTTAGAGGGGCGTTTCTTGCTTTTCATATTGGCGGCAATCCGTTTGTAGCCTACAAGATTTCCCGCATATATCGGGCTTCTTAAAATGCTCCTCACGCTGTTCCCACTCCAAATATAGCGTTTGTCCTCGTTCCCCTCAAAATGACGTTCAAAGCCTGTTTCGCCACGCTCCGCCGCATAAGCGGCAGGGCGTAGGATATGCTGTTTATTAAGATGTCTGCAAATTTTGGCAACTCCATTCCCTTTTAATGCAAGGTCGAATATCTCTTTTACAACATGTGCCACTTTATCATCTATCAGCAGATGGTTGTGGTCGGCAGGGTCTTTGATATAGCCATAAGGGGCGGTAGTTCCCATGAATTTCCCCTGTTGAAACCTCGCCCGATATGCCGATTTTATCTTAACAGATATGTCAGCGGCATACATTTCGTTTAAAATGTTGCGGAAAGGCGTGATGTCCATAGCAGATTTATTCAAGGTATCTACGCCGTCATTGACCGCTATATACCTCACGTTATGCTCTGGGAAGAAAACTTCCAGATATAACCCACAATCAAGATAGTTTCTCCCCAGACGGGATAAATCTTTCGTAATCACGCAGTTTATCAGACCGCTTTCAATGTCTTTTATCATATTCTGGAAACTTGGTCTTTGGAAATTTGTACCAGAATAACCATCGTCCACATACGTTTTTGCTATGTGCCATCCCTGCTTTTTCACATAATCCGTGAGGATGGATTTCTGTGTCGCAATGCTCGCACTCTCGTTATCCGTACCATCGTCTTTAGATAAGCGGCAATAAATGCCGACTAAATAGATTTTCTTTTCTTCTTTGATTCCTGCCATACTGTAAAACCTCCGTATCTGTCCTATCTGTTTTCATGTCCCATTGCGTACATTCTAAGCGGACAGCCCCTCATTGTCGAAGGTGTCGCCCTCGGCAATCTTCTTCCGAATATCCTCGGAGATAATCGGGACAAACGCTTCTGTAACGGTCTGTGTGCCGACATATTCACGGCTGATTATCATCTGCACTGGTGCTTTTGGCACGATACGCTTTCTCTTTTTATCTGCTTTCTTATCCTCGCCCATACTTAAATCTTCCTTTCCAGACAGGGCAGGGAAGAGTTTGGAAATGTCCCCGCCCTGCCAATCAGATACCATTAATCCTCGCTGTTTAATTCTTTCTGTAATGCTTTAAGGAGTGCCGCCGCTTCATCAGCGTTCAGCGTGATTCCCTTGCCGCACTTTTCACGGTTCGGGGAAAAGCTGCGGATGTCATACTTCGGCTCTTTCCCATTCCATGAAATGAGATTGATTTCCTTTGTGTAGCCACTGTCGCCCGTAGACAATACTGCGATTTCCTTTACGATTTCATACTGGATTTCTCTCATTCTCCATACCTCAACTCTCTGTATTTACTTCCCGAAAAAAGAAGATTAGCGGCTGTCACGGTTGCGTTTCCTCTGCAACTCACGCTCCAAAAGTTTGATGATGGTTTCCTCCATCTGCTTCGGCGTTGTGTTCTTCGGAAAGTATTTTTTCAGCTTGCTTGTGTTGATTTTCAAGGTTTCTTTCTGGTTGCCCTTTTCCTCCGTCATAATCGCAAATATCGTATCCATGTCAAGCCGCCCGCTCTGGCTTAACTGTTTCATCCGCTGTGCCTGTGAGAGTGAGGGCGTTGCTTCTTCGCTCTCCATCGTGGCAAAGAGGTTTTCCTGCTCGTCTTTCTTCAAGAAGGACAGTTCCACCGCAGGCGTGAGGGCGATTTTCCCCTCGTCCACCATCTGCAAAATCGGCGGTATCAGTTCCGTCAGGCGGATAAAACGCTGCACGGTCATCCTGCCCACGCCGAAGCCCTGTGCCACCTTGTCGTCCGTCCGCAACTTCGTCACAACTTGTGACGAGGTTAAGTCTGTGCGGAAACCCTGCCGCTTCATGGCTTCGGATTTCATCTTGTAAGCAAACGCCCGCTCCGATGGCAGGATATTCTCACGCTGCAAATTGCTGTCTACAAGGGTGATGATGGCTCGGTCACGGTCTAAGGGCAGGACAAACGCAGGCACGGTATTTATCCCTGCAAGTTCAGAAGCACGGACACGCCGCTGTCCTGCAATCACTTCATAACCGTCCCCGTCCTCTTTCGGGCGTGTGATTATCGGCGTGACAATGCCAAATTCCTTGATGCTTTCCGCTAACTCTGACAGTGTTTCATCTTCTGCCACATGAAACGGATTGTCGGGGAACGGGTACAAGTCTTTGGTCTTTAACACCTTAAAATCCTGTTTCTTCATTCACATATCTACCTTTCTTTCGTTCTGCTTCTATGATTTTTCTGCAATTCTTCCAACACTTCGGGCGGTATTTTTGACAGCAGCCGCCCCATCTGTTCGTTGGTTCTCTGCAATTCAAATATCTTCTGATTCGCTTTCTGCACCTTTAGTTCCTGCTCGTACTTTTCATCACGCATACGCCCCGCATAGTCTGATTCCTGCCCAATTCTCTCTTTCAAACTGTCGATATACGCCTGCTGTTTCCCGATTTCCTTAGAGAATTTCTCCACGTCTGGCAGCCATGCAGAGAGTAAATCTAACGCTTTATCCCTTTTCTTCCCTGCGTTAAAGGCGTTGATGTCGGATAGGGCAGACACGATTTCTTCATACTGTTTATCAAGCCTACCGCCTAATTTATAGAGCCATGTGGGGACGTGTTTCCGCTTGGTTTCCATTGAGGACTGCCCCCGTTCAAGCTGATTCCACCGTGAGGACATCCGCTCATGGTAGGCGGTCTGCCACTCGGATAATGATTTCTGGTTGCCTAAGATAGCTTTCGCTGACAGCTTATTGTCTGGCGTAATCGGCACAAAGCAGAGGTGCATATGGGGCGTTCTCTCGTCCATATGGACGACAGCGGAGAGGATATTCTGCTTTCCAACACGCTCCGAAATGAAGTCAAGAGCCGTCTGGAAATACGCTTTTTGTTCTTCGGGCGGTAACTGGTTCATAAATTCTGGTGAAGCTGTGATGAGCGTTTCCACCATCATCACGCTGTCTTTCCTTGTCCTGCACCCCGCTTCGGCTACCATGCGGTTAATCTCTTTCTTGTAGGTGTACTTTGGTGGTGCTATGAGATGGTAATTGTTTTTAGAGCGTTCCATATCTATATCTGGGTTGCTTTTGTAGGCTTCTTTCTTCCGCTCGTTGTGGCGTTCACAAGCCGCAACGCCGCCCGCTTTTCGTTTCTGGAAACGCAGGATTGCATAAGGCATAGGCGGATTCCTCCTTTCTTTCGGCGGGTGACCGTCCTTTGGGGTGACAGCGGTGACGGTGGTGACAGCAGTTTTGGGATACCCCCTGCCGACTGCCGCAACTGTCACCCTCACCCCCTGCATGACGGTCATGTCGATGATGACGGTGTTTTTGGGATACCCCCCTCGCAAGAGCCGTCACCGTCATGCCGCCATTCTTTTATCCGAAGCCGTAAGGCGTAGGATAGCAGGGCACAGCCCTGCCTTAAGGGAGTCCAGAGGGAACGTCTGGCACACGACTTTGCAGGGCAAAGTGTAGTGTGTTACACCCTGTAAACGCAGTCGGAAAAATCGGAATGATTTTTCTGACCGCAGGGGTGGTTTTACACGACCGAAAAGGGCGAGTAAATCTCACGCCTGCATTTTGCGTTTACGGGGTGTTCTCCCGTAGGGATGACAGCGGCAGGGTATCCTAAAATCACTGTCACCACCGTCACTGCTGTCACCCGCAGGGCAGAGCCGCCAGCTTTACATGGCTTTAAGCGTCAATGACAGTAACAGGGGGGTATCCTAATATCGCTGTCACCACCATCACCGCTGTCACCCGCCCTCCTTGCAAGGGCAATCCGCCTGCCGTCTTTCCTGCGGCTGTACTGGTAGCAGATACGGTTCTCGCTTAAAAATGTGGTGCGGTATTCATTCAGCCATTTCGTAATCACCGTGGGTATGGTTTCCGTTTCCCCCATAGCGGCTAACAGTTCCGTTGCCGTGCCTATCCATTCTTCCTTATCCCTCATAAAATCCACCAACCGAAAAAGGACATCTGGTATCGTTTCTTTCGCAAGCTGCTCCTGCGTTTTCCGCTCCACAAGCTCCCAACGGCAATCACGGAAACGCAGCGTGTATTCCTGATAAGGCGTGTCCCTGCCCGTCACATACAGCTTGGCGGTGTCAGACGCACGTTTCTCCTTTTCCAGAACAAAGGTAGCGTCCGCACTCCCCGTTAATCCTGTCGTCCCAGACACCTTGTTGAACACGTCGCTGTCATTCTGCTTTCGGATGTGGTGTACGACAATGACCGCCAGAGAGTGCCTGTCGGCAAAGTCTTTGATGAGGGAGATGTCCCCATAGTCGCTTGCATAGGCATTGTCTTTTGAAGCTGTACGGACTTTCTGCAAGGTATCAATGACAATGAGCCTGCTGTCTGGGTAATCTTTCAGATAATCTTCAAGCTGCACGATAAGACCGTCTGACAGCTTGCAGCTTGCCACGGCAAAGTGGAGCCGCCCGCTTGCTTCGTCCGTCAAACGAAATAACCTGTCCTGTATGCGGCAGAACGTGTCCTCAAGGCAGAGGTAAAGCACATCGCCCTCCATTGTCGGCATATCCCATAAAGGGATTCCCTGCGACACGCATAAGCATAGCTTCAGCATGAGCCAGCTTTTGCCTATCTTCTGTGAGCCGCAGAACAGCGATAAGCCTGTCGGGATAAGGCTGTCCACCACAAAGGATGGTTTCTCAAGCGGTTCATAAAGGAGCGTTTCGGCGTTGACTGTCTGTAACTTCTGCATGGCTTTCCTCCTTTCGGGCGGTGTCTTTGTTTTCGTTGCACATAGGCGTTGACCTCCTTAAAAATAGATTTACTCCCACGGAAAAAAGTGAGAGTATGTAATGCCGCCAATCCCACACAAATAAAAAACAGATTTCTTTTTCGGGCGGTGTCGGTCACGGTTGGAGATATTTCTTCAATTTCCGCCTTTACTTTCTCCTTTGCAATCGCAACAGATTTCTGTATTGCCGAAGCGGTGCAATGCTCCATAGCGGCGATTTGGTAAAAATTGAACTCATACTCGTAGTAGAGCAGGAAACGCCGCCTTTGTATCTCTGGAAGGCTCCCAACCGCCTTATAGAGCGTTTCATTCCGTTCTTCCTCAACCATGCGTTCATCAAGGCTCTTAGGCACACGCAACGCCCGTCTGTAAAGGGTTTCGTCCCATACCTCGTTAAACTCCCTGTGCCGCTCGTCCCATTAGAAAAGATTCCTGTTCCTGCGCTCCATCTGCCGAAACTCCATAAAGAACTGTTCCGACACTTCCAACTCGTGGGATTTGCCCTGCCCGTCCTTAAAGCTGATAAAATACCTTGTGCCGCTTTCCGTGGATTCCTCCCGAAGCGTGTATGCCTTAACCCTGTATGCCATCCTGTTGTCCTCCTGCAAAAAATGAGTGAGGGGATTTCCATCCCTCACCCAGTAGCCCGCAGGATGGCAGGCTGTTTTAGAAGCTATAAAATTTTCCGCAGCTTCTTCCGCAGATGGTCTAACCTCGCATAGATGGCACCAGTCGTCAAATGCACAAGCGGGGCAATCTCCTTTGTGGAATACCCCTGCATTTTCAGCAGGACGATTTTCAAGGTACGCCCGTCCACCGTGACTAATACTTGATAGAGATTTTCGCTCTCAATCTCTTCCAGTAACTCCGCAACCGTACCCACTTCCGCCTGCCGCTCCCTGCCTGCCATGTCCTCAAGATATTCCGCAACGTCATTCGTCCATCGGTAAAACCGCCTGTTGGAATTGAAGTCTGCCCTGTCCGCCATGCGTATCTGCTCAATGGTCGCTTCATCAACGCCGCACTCACGCAGCAGCTTTTCCTCCGCTTCTTTCCAGATACGCCATTTCCTGTCCTCCCGTCCGTGGTTGTATGCCATTCTTACTTCCTCCAATCAGAATTGATTGAGAGGGCAGAGAAAAGCCCCCTCATCTTCCCAAAGGAAAAAACAAGGGGGCTGAACGCCTTAAATTTTAATTTTCTATTATCTTTCTTAGTTTTATTAGGATTCTGGCTTTGCGTTTGTTTACAACGCTCTGGGTTATGCCCAACCTCGCCCCGACTTCACGCTCGGAAAGTCCGTCAAAAAAGATTGCCTGTATCAGCTCCTGTTCACTATCCGACAGCAAAGGCAGGGCGGCTTTCAGCCTGTCCACCATGACCGCATTGACAACGGTTTCTGCAATGTCCACCGCTTCATCAGTGATAAAGTCCAGAGGATTCCCCTCGCTGTCCGTAAATCCGTCGAGAGATAGCAGTCTATTCTTTGTATCTAATTTTTGCAGATAACGCCACCGTTCCTTGTCACGGTAGAAGTCTGTGTATTGCTCCCTCACGACTTCAAGCAGACAGCCTTGAATGGGGATAAACAGCTTGTCCATATAGGTCTGGTCGGATTCCCTGCAACGGCAGAACTCCGTGTAGGATAATTCCACATAGCCGCCACTTTCTCTGATATATACCTTTCTTGGTGCATATTTCACCATAAATACCTCCCATCTGAATTTTTGAAATGTAAAAAATCCAGATGGAGAGGCGGAGAACGACACCGCATATCAGAAACAGCCCTACGGCACTTTCCAACAAAAATCGACAAAAGAAAAACCGCAAAGGCTCTGTGACCTTTACGGTTATAGGAAATAGTAATTCTATTGTATGGAGATTGTACTTCTACTTTCAAGGTGAGAAGTACCGTTGCACTGGCAGAAATTTTTTTAACTGGTTTCCTGCCGTTCTCTGATATGCTATGTATTGATAAATTTTGCTTCGTATGAGCAGATAGATAACTGCCCGAAAAAAGGACATAAAAAAATCCCTCCAAATTTAAAAACAAATTCAGAGGGTAATTTAGGGTATAACAAAATAACCCACCCGAATATCGTTTTTTTTATTTGGTGAGTTTGTTCTTTCAAATACGAAACAAAAAGAGCCGATGATTCGTGAATTGTTCCACAATTTCATCGGCTCTGCGTCTTAAGCGTCTGGCTCTTTGATGACAGTTATCTTCAAGTTGTCAACTTTAATCAATCTTTCTTGTCTGCATTTTGGACAATAAAGGGGATAATTCTCCAAAACAGTGTCCTTCCTAATTTTATTACGGGTTTTGCTCCCACAAACAGGACACAATATCCATTCGCATTTCATCATAATTAGTCTCTAATCCTTTCAAATCTCATTTTATATGACTTTTGCAAGCTGTTAAGCTAACTTGTGGAACATATGCCGAACCTTATCTATACGGCTATTCGGGCGGCGGGGTTGGCAAATAAATTTACCAATAGCTGGCTGGTATCCTTTTAACTCTGTCAAGCAGACTCCCTGCCCATTTGTGAAATAAGTTAAATCGTTCCTGTATTCTTGAATACATCTAGCAGGGATTTCTCCTTTCAGAATGACCTCGTCATTCTTTATCTGAGTACTTACAATATCTGCACAATACCTTGGAGCATCATGATACGCCCGTGAGAGATATTCCTGCGGTGCATAAATTTCAAAGTGGAGATATGGCTCTAATAGTTCTGTCCCTGCTTTTTTTAAAGCCTGCTCCAATACGATAGGGGAAAGCAGCCGAAAGTCTGCGGGGGTACTTACAGGACTATAATACAATCCATATTCAAAACAGATTTTACAGTCTGTCACTTTCCATCCATACAGCCCCTGCTCGCAGCCATAAAGAACCCCCTCCATAACCGCATTTTGGAACGATTGATTTAAATATCCAAGTGAAACTCTGCTTTCATACTGCACTCCGCTTCCAATAGGGAGCGGCTCTATGGACAACCCGACAGAAGCCCAGAAAGGATTTGGCGGGACTTCTATGTGGATGGTATATTCTGCTTTTCTAAGCGGTCTTTCCATATATATAACAGTAGGCTCTTTTATTTCTGCCTCCACATGATATTTTTCCTCAAGGATGGCACAAATGACTTCCATCTGCACATTCCCCAAAAAAGAAAGTATAATCTCATGCGTTGTAGTATCCACATAATATTTTAAAAGAGGGTCGCCATCTGAAATTTCTGTAAGTGCCCCAAGCAATATTTCCCGCTGTTCAGATTTCTTTACTGCAATCGTTGTTTGGAGCATAGGGAGAGGATTTTCAATAAATTTTCTCTGCGGCAACAGTATTTCGTTCCCCAAAATACTGTTTAGCTGCAAAACATCATTTGGTAAAATTACAATATCACCAGAGCAGGCTGTATCGGATGAATATAATTCACCGTTTGTCGGAACACACATCTCTGTGATTTTTATTTTCTCTTTTTCAGATATTCTAATAACATCCCTCAAATGCAATGTTCCGCTATATATACGCACATAAACAAAACGCCGCCTTTTCTCTGAATATTCAATCTTAAAAACCTGCCCGCATAGTTCAGATTGACCTTCAGGCGTTGATGAATAAAATTTACTGGCAATTACTTCTATAAGCTGCCGAATCCCCAGATTGTTTTTAGCGCTTCCGTGATAAACGGGAAATAACGTTCCGTTTTGGAATCTCCTGTTTTCTTCCTGTTCCAGTTCTGACATTTTAAACGGTTTCCCTGACATATATTTCTCTAATAGTTCATCGTTTCCCATAATTACCGCATCCCACTGTTCCATATCGTCATTGTCCGTTACATTTATATGGGGATGCTGCCCAACCTTTTGCTTCACTATAATTTCCGAAGAAAGCTTTGCTTTCATTTCCCGATATACCATTGGCAAATCAATCCCCTCTTGGTCAATTTTATTGATGAAAAAAATTGTCGGAATCTTCATTGTCTGTAGTGCATGAAACAGTATACGGGTCTGTGCCTGTATGCCATCCTTTGCAGAAACTAATAATACTGCTCCGTCTAATACGGATAAAGAACGGTATACTTCCGCCAAAAAATCCATATGGCCTGGCGTATCTATAATGTTGACTTTTACATCCTCCCACTGAAAAGATGTCACTGCTGTCTGGATAGTGATTCCCCTTTGACGCTCCAAATTCATTGTATCTGTCCTTGTTGTGCCTTCATCTACGCTCCCTAGTTCTGCAATTGCACCACTGGTATACAATAAACTTTCCGTTAATGTTGTCTTTCCTGCGTCAACGTGAGCCAGAATGCCTAAGTTAATTATTTTCATGTGATTTTCCTCCTATCAACACCCAAAAAAGGGCATAAAAATACCCAGTGATAAATACTCCTATCACTGGGTAAATAACTCCAATAGCCCCAAAACACTTATATGTTTTCGGGCATATAAAATTACATGATAAAAGTATTCTTAAACTGGGTACAAAAAACTAAGCCCCATATTAAAAGTGAAACGGGACTGCTACTTTTTGTTCCCACTATCAAATTGACAGTTTATTTAAGAATACCTTGCCGCATATTTATTAACTCCTTGTATAATACTGAATCTAATTATATTCCTTAACCCTTTATTTGTCAAGCTGACAAACTAAAGCAGAAAAAGCGGCAGGATTTCCCCCTGCCACTAATCATCTGTTTATGCAAAAATAATTTCCTTTTCCACAATCTCCCTCGCACAAGCCCTTATGTTATTGAGGCATCCTGTCCATTCTAAGGCGTTTTCTGCCTTTAGCTGTTCCGTTATGCCCTGTGCCTGTTTCATACCCTCTATGAGCCTTTCAAAGCGTTCCTGTGCCTGTCTGTTGATGTCGGCAAGGTAGGCGTTTAGCCTGCCGCTTGTAAGAAGATTGGTGTATGTAACTTTACGGTACTGTTTTAGATAATCTAAATGCCGTTGCCCCCAGATGCCTATTGCCTGTTCTTCTTCGGCGGGTACAGTTAAGCACGGTATCAAATAATCCCCTTGCCTTTCGTATTTGCCGCCCAGTTCCTCAAATAATGATTTTGCCATTGTCTGTTACCTCCACATTCTTTTTTATTTTGAATGTCCGCAAAATCCGTCCTACATCGGTCCCACAGTATGTATCACATAATCACATGGCAGATTATAGGCTTTTGTTATCTTTGCTCCTCCAGTCTCACATCCGTGAAGTGTCCTGCACTCTGTCAGAAGTTCCGGTCCCGCTGCTCTGTGAATCGCACCATCTACACCACCTCCGCCGAGAAGATAATTGTTTGCTGCATTCACAATTGCCTGCACCTCTGTTAATTTTGTTATGTCACCTTTTATAGTTTTAATCAAATACATCTTTCTTACCTGCCTGTTTATTATATTACCTCCGCCCCAAATGGCATCAGAGACAATTTTGCGATTTTGAAAAACTGCTTTCCAAAAGGAATTCCGATAATTGTTATACAACATATCAGACCTGCCACAGCATTTCCAACCGCCATAGGTATTCCTATTATAGAAATGCACCACAAGCAACCTGCCAAAACCCACGACAGTCCACTCAACAATCCACCACATATAAACCAAAGTATATTTCCTAATATGCCCATATCAATATTCCTTCTCTATCTATTCCATGTATGCCATTCATGTACTGTACATCAATAGCATTTGTCAATCTACCTTTTGTCTAAAAGTTGATAGAATAAATTAAGGTATCCTATTCCCAATATCCTTTGACGTGTATTTACCAATTCCTCATATGTCATTATAGTAGTGTGTGCCGATAATCTTCTGATATTTGTATTGCTTAAGTTCAATCATAGGATAATTTCTATGTGTACATTTGGAATACTTATTTTTGCTTACTTCAAAAATGCCGTTTTCAGCCACCGCCATAATCTCTATGGTTTCCTGAATGGATTTAGGTGTCTTATACAAAGGCTCACTCGCCTTTTTCAGTAACTTAAATCCGTCTGTAAATAAACCCATGTCTCTAACCTCGCTTTCTTATAATGAAAGCCCGCCGGGAACTTCACCCTGCGGGCTGTGTTCCCGACATTGCGGTCAGATACATATGAATAGTTGTGTTTATCCTGCTAACACTAATGGTATATCCATTGACTCCATAACAAAATTTGTGTATAATTTTGTTATCAAATAAGGAGGTGTTTTTATGCCAGCAATCAAATCAAGTGCTGATTTAAGGAATAATTACAATGAAATTTCTACATTTTGTCATAATTATCCTGAACCAGTTTTCATCACGAAGAATGGAAAAGGCGACCTTGCCGTTATGAGCATTGAAGCCTACGAAGGACTGACCAGCCGCTTTGAACTTTACAGCCAGATCAAGGAAGGAATGGACGATATTGCCACAGGTAACACCAGACCATTTTCCGAAGCTATGGCTGATATCAGGAGCCGCCGCAGTCGATGAGCTATCAGGTTCATATCACTTCCACCGCAGAACACGATATTATGCGTGCTGCGGATTACATCGAATTTACCCTCAAAAATCCGAATGCCGCAGATAATCTGTTAGATGCTGCGACTGAGCAGATAGGCTCACTAGCCGACCTGCCACAGAAGTTTCATCTGGTAAATGATCCGGTACTGGCAAGCTGGGGCATTCGTTTTGTAATAATCAATAATTACCTTGCCTTTTATACGATTGATGAAGAAAAGCAGACTGTAATCATAGTCAGATTTCTCTATCAGAAAAGTAACTGGACTGCCATTCTTCGACAGGGATTTTCCCTCATTTAAGGAATCTGTTTTTATGCAGGTTCCTTTTTAGTGCATATTTTACGAATATACACGTGTAATCAGCTTTCAAATCATTATTAGACTTTGAAATATTCTCATCTTTACTAATTGCTACTGATAAATGAAATCGTCTATCAATAGGTTCTTCATAATTTCCCGCCCATTTTGAATAATATTGTTCATTAATCCTATTATATCTACACTCTTGAATAAATGCTATATCAGTGGAAATAGAGTCAAAATAATCATTAAAACTATCATCAATAACAAAATTGAACATATTCATATTAAGTGTCAATAATAGCATTTTTATCCCTCACAAATTTCAATTTTCCATTTCTTCAACCTTGATTTTCAGTGCAAGCTTTATAGTTCTTTTCCAATATCCTCAAGCTCTTTCATAGCATCCTGATTTTTAGAAAGCTCATCCTTTGCTGTAGCATAATATGATTTCTGGAAAAGCAAATTCCATGAAAGATATTTAGCCATACAATCAAACTGCTTATCAATCAGCTCATACTGGATACTGTCTACAGGAGAACCACCTACAACAATCGTGCCAACCTTTTTATTTTTCAACTGCAATCCACGACAATAGCACTTATCAATGATAAGTTTCAATTGTGCTGACATTCCCCACCAATAAACTGGTGTAGCAAAAAGAATCATATCTGCGGCAGCAATTTTATCAATTGTAGGATTTGTATCATCCTTATCGACGCATCCCTTAGAGCATTGACAGACACCACATCCCTTGCATGGTGCAATGTTGAGTTTGTCAGGTTCAATGATTTCAATTTCATTCTTTTCTGATGCTCCTTTTATAAATGCATTGATTGCTGTCAGCGTGTTTCCTTTTCTGGCACTTCCATTAATGATTACAATTTTCATGCGTGTATCCTCCAACTTCCGATTTGTACTCTGTGTATTTCGCCCTTGCAGGGAGCAAAGTCACTCAGGCGTGACTTATACAAATGCTGTCGCATTTGAGGTTATGCCGGATACGGCATTCTGTTCGTAACAAGGGGACTTTTTTACAGCCCCTCTGCACTATGTTAAATATTACAATTTGAATCCAAAGAAGTTATGATTGTATCATTTTCAAACATATTTGATACATATTAAACAAATGCATATTATCTACTGTCTCTATTGTCTTCCAAATACACACCTCAACTCGACCATACACATAAACTGACATATCTCCAGCAAACCCCAATAGTCTAGGTCTATTTACACCATATAGTTTCTTTGGTTTTGATAAGTAGCCCCAATATATGTTGGGATTATTCTTAATAAATACTTCCCCAAAATACGCCGAAATATCAACTGCTATCATAATTGTATTTAGCGACAGCTTTCGTCTATCGCTCATAATATGTGCTTTTATCCAATTTGGACGCATAGCTAATTCCAACATTAATTCTTGTTCATCTTTTGTACACACCTCAATATGATTTGAAAACCAATCCCATAATTCAATTAACGAATTGGGCGTTTTATCTAATACCATATGCGTCCCCGTTAAATTAATATACTTTTCTAAATTCTGTATCCTCTGCTCTATGGTATCAATATACCATACAAAATATTGTTCAGCTTGCTTTTTCTTCATATCTTCAAATGGTATAAGTTCAAACGGTGGGTTCATTCCATTATATTGCATACATGTCACCTCTTATAACTATTAATGAATAACATACTGAATTCCATTTTGTGTCAAGAACTCAAGCAATTGTTGAGTTGCACCACCCCGACCAGTAATATCACTTTTCGCCAGTTTCCATGTCCATGATGTTATGACATTTAATACATTTCATTGTAAATCCTCCTTGAAAAATACCGATTTGAAAAGTGATGATTTTATAAACTATATACCCACTAATCCCATTGTAACTTAATCTTGCCATCTGCTTTTTCAAATTTAAGCATTAGATAATATCTACATTTTTCATCGACAGTCAACATACCGGTTTTTATCTCTGGTGTCAAATCTAATATGGTCTCTTTATTTTTATTTTCTACAATAACATGGATACTTCCTTTTGAGATATCGCCATCCAACTTAAAAGTATATTCACGACTTTCGTTAAATTTTATTACCTTTTTTACATATCCGCTACAAGATGAAAAAGAAACTTCGCATTTATTTTTCCCTCTGAGTGAACCAACAAATAATAAGGCTCGTTTTGCGTTCAAAATCATATATCCGTTGACCCATAAAAAATAAAACAAAACCAACATTGAAATAAATACAATCACTAATATCATAAATTCACTCATGTCAACACCTCACAAAATTCCGATTTGCACAACAAATCGTTTTCTTCATTCTATCACAGCTTCTATTAATCCGCCATCAGTCTTTCAAACCAGGTATCCATAGCAAGGATGAACTGGCTTGCTTCCGACCATTCTTGTAGCATATCATCCAAGGGCTTATGCTTCACATATTTCTGCACATATACCCAGCAAGCAACGTCACTGGCTTCTGATACAATGTCAGCTATGATTTCACGCATGACCTCTTCAAATTCAGCGATTTCTTCTTTTGGAACAACATCATACAGTTTTGGCTCTTTATAATCTGATTTCACGCCATTTTCATGTACGTCTTTGATCAGATCCTTCACTTTTTCTTTTCAATACATCATTCTTCAGTTTGTAAGCAAAAGCTTTTTCACTGTAGCTGATAGAATTGAATACTGTTTCAGCTAATTTATGTTTGCAGGTTTGGGAGAGATTGTTTCTTTTCCCGCCTTTTCTCTGATTTACATCCCCAAATAAGGGGTGACAACAGAGCGGAACCCAAATGTTAGCTGGACTTCTTAAAACCCATGTTTGCAAACCGGTAATTTTGATTAGCTGTCAGCTAACAAAAATCGGATTGCGTTAGCTGGAAATTGATCATTTTGAATGGAATTTTGTGTCACGAACGTGATTAGAAAATAACAAAAGCGTTCGTTGTCAGCTAATCCAGCTAACATTTTCGAACGCTTTGAAGCCCGTCGCCAAGAGGATTTGAACCTCCGACCCCTCGCTTAGGAGTATGGCTTACCATGTGATACACGGTTCGGATGTAACTTCCAATATCATCCCTTACGCAGAATGACTTGTAGTAAACGAACTTTATGGTGCAAAACACCTATTCTGACGCAGTTTTATGTGTCCGTTGGGTGGTCCTATTAGCAAATTCTTAGCAAGAGAACACCCAGCCAAAGCCGATTGCTACTGCCATTCTTCACTTCCTTAGTCAAAATGACAAGGCAAATACATGGAGGTTACTATGGACAAGAAAGAGAAAAAGTCACTGCCGGAACCGCGCACATACACCGTGGAACAAATTGCGGCCATGCTCAACATCGGTCGCACAACCGCATATCAGCTCGTCAAGCAGGAGGAGTTCAGGATCGTCCGCATAGGAAATGCGATCCGCGTCTCCAAGAGATCTTTTGACGAGTGGCTGGAAAGTTTGGAATTGTGAATATCGCAAGAAACGCCGTAGGCTCAAAAAACCTATGGCGTTTTTTTATACCCATTTTGAAGGAGGCTGGCAATGAAACTGACAGAAGCAGAAATGAGGATGGTGTTTCAGATTGAAAGTACCAATCAGAACGCCGCCCTGAATGAGATTTACATGACATGGCGCTACGCGCCGAACCCGGCAACGAAAGAAACGGCGGAAAGCCTTCTGGACAAGCTCCGCCCACTGTCGGATCAGGAGTGCATGGATTTAATCCGCAAGGTGCAGGCCGAATACCGTCTGCCGGAGAAAGCCCGCACCATCGGGGAAATGCTGGCAGAGGCCAGACAGCAATCCGGGGCGCAGAAGTTATCCGGCCATGACATTATGGCTTTGGAGCGTTTCGACCCGGCGACCAGACACATGATCGTCTTTGATGTTCTTACCCATGACTCGCCTGTTGGCTGGAAGGGTGAGAAAATGCGCCTGTTCCTGACCGACACCGGATACAGCAAGGCTTTGGAGAATCAGGAAAAGGGACATATCAAAATCCGTAACCATGCGAAGGTGCTTTCCGGCGATCTCCACTATGACCATAAAGACCGTGAGAGGTAGCCGACTGAAAACTGTATCAAAATCAGTGGGATATCTTCTGTTTTTCCCTCTGTGGCGTGCGTTCTGAACAGGGCGTGGATGTTTTCCCATGCGGGAGAAAACGGAGGCATACAGACGGGTAAACCGCTCAAAACCAACACTTTTTATTTTTGCAGGAAGGAGGTGCGAAGATGGCTGTTTTTCGTATTGAAAAGACCCGTGATTATACGGTCATGTCGAACCATCACTTGAAAGATCGGACGCTGACCCTGAAATCCAAAGGGCTGCTGTCCATGATGCTGTCACTCCCTGACGAGTGGAATTACACCACCAGAGGTCTTGCGGCGATCTGTCGGGAAGGTGTAGACAGCATCGGTGCGGCATTGAAGGAGCTGGAGACCCACGGGTATATCCGGCGCACCCAGCTTCGGGACGAAAAAGGCAAGATCACGGATACCGAGTATGTCATTTACGAAATGCCTCAGTGCGAGCCGCCGTCAAGCCCAGGTACGCCTTTACCGGGTACGGCAAAGCCATATACGGAAAACCCGGATATGGGTATCCCGGATACGGCGGAACCGTGTACGGAAAACCCCGCACAATTAAATACTAATCAAACAAAGACTGATTTATCAAGTACGGAACTATCAAATCCTATCCAATCAAATCCCCCTACCCCCGCAGGGGCAAGGATGGGAACGGATCGGATGGGAGCCAGAGAATGTTATCGTGAAGTGATTTTGGATAACATCGAGTACAGCTATCTGGTGCAGGACAGCCACATCGACCGTGAGCAGCTTGACGAGATCGTTGACCTGATCGTGGATACCG
>OHKA01000301.1_pt1 | contig 21376 bp, 10 predicted proteins | sample 1568751 | NCBI WGS metagenome assembly OHKA01 (sample SAMEA3879525, study PRJEB24766) | human gut metagenome | biome: human-associated habitat; feature: feces | place: USA | collected 1985/1987 | reverse complement strand
AAATTTCTTAATTTATTACAAATTTATTTCATATTATTTGAATATGCTTTTTCACAATGGTATAATTAGCTTAAGCAATTTCGACACCAAATAATAGGAAAGGATTTTTACACATGAAAAAGAAATTATTGCCTGCACTTATAGTAACCGGACTTATTATCCTCGTTGTAATAATAATGGGTATAACTGCTCTTATCAATAAATACACCCCTACGAAAAAGACAGAGGATCTTAAAGAGTATTTCAATATCTCTTCTGATGATGAGGCTGCTCTCATTGTAGATAATGAGCTATCCGATTACAAGGCTAAAATAATAGATAAAAAAATATACGTTGATTACAAATTTGTTCACGACTCATTAAATTCCAGATTTTACTGGGATGCAAATGAGAATGTGCTTCTTTACACAACCGCATCTGATATCATCTCAGCGGCGGCTGACAGCAATAGCTACAGTGTCACCAAGCAGACCAATGACTTTGGCTATCCGATTGTGAAAGCCACCTCTGACTCTGCGCTTATCGCTTTAGACTATGTAAAACAGTACTCCAATATCACCTTTAAGTCATATGATGACCCGGCACGCATCGTCATCACAAGCAAATGGGATGAAATAAACAGTGCCACTGTAAACAAGTCTACCCAGGTCCGCGTGAAGGGCGGCATAAAGAGCCCTATTCTAAAAGAGGTAAAAAAGGATGACAAGATTACTATTCTTGATTCCGGTGACAAATGGGATAAGGTTGCCACTGAGGATGGTGTTATTGGATATATAAAGCGCAAGGCTCTGTCCGAGAGCAAAAAAACTAAGCTTACGAATCCTGACTATGAGGAAGAGACCTTTACGCATATCAAGAAGGATAAGGATATCTGTCTTGCCTGGAATCAGGTAACAAGCCAGTCAGCAAACAGTAAAGTGCCCCAGGTAATTTCATCAACCAAGGGCATAAATGTAATGTCACCAACTTGGTTTTATTTAAATGACAACAATGGTAATCTGGCAGATATAGCAAGCAAGGATTATGTCAGCTACTGCCATTCCCAGGGCATCGAGGTATGGGGACTGTTCAGCAACTTTGAAAATACTGATGTAGATGCAGCATATGTGCTCACACATACATCCACGAGAACTACCCTGATCAATCAGATTATGTCGGCTGCATTTAACTATGAGCTTGATGGTGTAAATATTGACTTTGAAAATATCACAGAAGCAGCATATGGAGACTCTTACATCGAGTTTATCAGAGAGCTCGCCATAAAGTGTCACAATAACGGTATATCACTTTCAGTTGATGTCACAGTACCTGCCAGCTTCAACAAGTTCTTCAATCGCTCTGATATGGCAAACTTTGCCGATTATATTGTAATTATGGGATACGATGAACACTATAAGGGCTCTGATGCCGGCTCAGTTTCTTCTATTCCTTGGGTAACTGAGGGTGTTGAATCCACTCTGAAGGAGGTTCCCGCTGACCAGATTATTCTCGGCATGCCTTTTTATACCAGAATATGGGAGCTCACTCCAAAGGAGGACGATGATGCCGTAACCGATACCGAGGATCAGTCAAAGTACACTGTTGCCTCACAGGTATATAGTATGGACGCAGCTGCAGCACAGCTTGCCACAAACAATGCCACTGCTGCTCTTGATGAGGAATCCGGTCAGAACTACGCTGAGTGGTCTGTATCCAACAAGCTGTACAAGGTATGGCTCGAGGACAATACATCTTTAGAGAAAAGGCTCAAGCTCGTCGACGACAATAAACTCGCCGGTGCAGCATTCTGGAAGCTTGGCTTTGAGAATTCATCTGTCTGGGATACTGTTATCAAATATCTGGACTGATTGCTTAAGGCTTACTGAAAGAGGCCGTACCTTTACAGCTACAGTCTAACTCAGTACCTTTTATAGGTAATAAATGATATCAGCCAATCATATAATATACAAACACACCCGATGCCTTCTATGTGCATCGGGTTTTTTATAGGTATCTTATATGAAAAAATATATGTACATTATTAAGAAAAACAAATACTGTCTTATTTTAGCTCTCTTTATTCTGTCCTTCTACCTCGGAAGAGGTGTCTGCGCTCTTGCAAAAAACACCGGCAAAAACACTAATTCAACTGTTATTGTAATAGACCCGGGCCATGGTGGAAGTGATCCCGGTAAGATTTCCACCTCCGGCGTCATGGAAAAGGATGTCAACCTCAGTATTGCAATGGCTCTTAAACAGCTGTTTGAAAACAGAGGCTTTACTGTTGTCATGACCAGAACCACCGACTGCGACCTCGCCCCGGATAATTCCAAGCATCCAAAGACAGATGATCTGACAAAGAGAACTGCCCTGATGTCTAAAAGCAATGTGGCAGTCAGCATCAGTATCCATCAAAACAGCTTTGAGGACAATTCAAGCTGCGGTCCACAGGTATTCTATTATGAAGCCTCTGATGCAGGAAAAGAGCTCGCATCCTCTGTTCTTGGAGCTTTAAACACTTCTCTTTGTGTCGCAGAGCCACGAAGCATTAAGCCCAATAAAGAATACTTTATACTTAAAAAATCCACATCCCCGACCGTAATCGTAGAATGTGGATTCTTGAGTAATCCTGCTGAGACACTTCTTCTTACTGACAAAAACTATCAGGATGACCTGGCACATGCAATATATATCGGTGTTACAGACTATCTTGCGCAATCACCCTCTGGACATTTACAATAAACTGCTCTGCGATGTGATATAGTCTGGTTGTCTGGACACTTTCGCTGCCATCAAGCTGCTTTTTAGTCTCATTATCTGACTCAGTATTTGATTTCATATCTGACATCTTAGACTCTTTTGCAGATATATCATGCTCCAGTGCCACATCTATGCGCACACGCTGTTCACCATCACTTATTCCTGCCTCAAACATAGTGATATTGTCTTCAAACAGCTTTTTAGTCTGCTCATCGTCTGTGACTATCATAGCAGATACTGAGTTTTCCTTTGCCTCAAAATATGCAGCTACCCTGCCGCATTTTTTATCCTCAAGGAATATATCAACCAGTCCCTTTTTATCTTCACCTCTTACTATGCGAAGCTTCATACCTGTGACCCCGTCAGCAGTCTCTATTGGTACAATATAGTTTTCCTGTCTCGACATATTTGAAGCTATCCTTAGCTGACTGCATAATAGCTTCATCTGTCTGAGGTCTATTGAACCTGTGTGCCTATCCTCTATAATCATCGAATCCATAACATGCTCAGCTGTATCAGCCAGTGTTTCCTGCGCCTGCGCAAGCTCCTTTGGATTTTTGACCGACTCCGAAAACCGTCTGAGAGTCTCATCCAAAAGAGCCCTTGCCGTAGCACTGTCTCCACGCTCCCAGAGATTTCTTACTGCCTCTGACGGATTTTTCATTAGCCGTGACGCAGCCATGAGGTTTACCGCGGTTGTTTTTACATCATATTTCTCTAGAAAAGCATATACGTTCTCAGGCACCGAAACTGCCTGATTGAACTGTCTTAGCTGTTCTGTGGCATATTGCTCTGACAGTGAGTTATCCTCGTTGGCCTCATATACAGCCTGCCTTAACTGCTCCGGAGTCATATCAAGCCAGCTGTCATACTGCACAAACTCCATTTTCTCAGGTGAAAGTGTATCAAGCACATCCCTTAGGCAGTTTGTATGATATGCGCTTTCTATCTGTGAGTCAATTTTAATGCCCCTGCTTACACTGTCCACTCCGGCAAAGGTATCGTCCACCTTATAGTCCATGGCACTCTTTCCTCGTACCCGGACCGCTGTAAGCAGATTTTTCATTGTAATATCTGCTCCCTGATTAACAAGTGAGCCTATCACAGCACCATCTGACTGCTCCACCTGTGAAATAAGCCTGTATATGCCTATATATGAGTCTCTTTCCTCCTCTGAGATTTCATTTTTCTTTTCAAGCTTCCAGAGAAACTCGCTGAATTTCTCATCCTTTTCGTCAGGATTTTCTGATTTTATCCGTCTGGCAGTGTCACTTATGTCACTCATGCTCATATCAAGCGGTGATATGCCTCTTTTTATCATCTCAATCGTCACCGCCGGTGTCATATCGCTGAATGCTCTCTGCACCTGCTCATCTACAGACTTTATCTGCTTTATATTGTCCTCTGTGATGTCGGTACTATTGTACGCAAGTATCCGCACAGCCCTGCGATTGCTTTCAGATGTATCTATCTGAAGCTCTTTAAGTATATCATCCACATTCTGAAATGCTTTTGACATACTATCTCCCATATCTGCCCGCGGTGATGTCATAAGAGTCTCATATCCTGAGGCTGCTGCTTCTAATGACTGCTTCATTGCTTTGCCTGCTGTATACAGCTCATACACAGTGTCATCAGCGGATTCCAGGGTCAGTACATACGCCGGCTGCTGCTTCATCTGATTGAAAATATCACAGACATTATTGTACATACGTACCCTATCATCAGATGCCTCTACACTGCTCTCACCAAACAGCGCTCCGTAGTATTTATTTTCCTGCTGCTTAAGCAGCTCCACTACACGTTCAATAGGCTCTGTGTCTATTGAAACTCCTTTTTTTATGAGTGAAAGGTTGGCTTCTGCTGTCATGGAAAGTCTCGCTTCCTCAAGCTTTCTTTGAGCTGTCACAAGCCTTGCTTCCCGGCTGTCTGTAATCTGATTATCCGCAGCTTTATTCGCTGAGGCTTGCGATGCTGCACTATCCTTGCCCCTTGCAGCTATAAGCTTTGACAGATTCTCTATCGTGACAGGTATATTATCTGACTCTAATGTGACAATGTCATCTGCGGTCGCCTCACCTAATACATCACAGGCTTTCTTTGCCATGTCAAATGTCAGACCATCTTGTGACATAGTGGCATCTGTAGCCTTTTTTCCCATTGCCAGTGCTTCTGTCACTGCCCTTGCATAAAAATCACTGCTCACATTTTCTCCTGCTGCATTGATGGAGTCTACCTGATTCGCAAGCAGCACATTGTCAGGTGTAACGGCTATATCTTCATCTATCAGCCATCTGCACTGATTCAGATTCTCATCACTACTGTCTATATGAGCTTCCTCTAATATCTGTTTAAGCTGTGGCTTAAGCTCCTCAAACAGCTCATCTGATATCTCCGTCATTTTGGTTTTCTGCCTGTAATCTTGTACCTGACTGCTGCTGTACGTAGCCTTGTATACATTGGAAACCGTCGGATTCATGTTATTTCTGACCAGATATGCCTTTGTCTCATTGGATATATTTGTAAGGCTCTTTGCCCGGTCTATGGCATCTGTACCTGCCTTTATATTGTCATCTGTAGCAGGAATATCATATGCTTTCATCTGATTGACAAGCATGGCCGCTTCAGTCTGGCTTCCCGTGATGTCTGTGAGCTGCTCCATGCTCAGATCATCTCCATATATGGATATATCTACACCAGCCTTTGCCAGCACTGCTTTTATCTTGTCGGTCTCAGTGACAATGACATCATATCCGTCATCCTTTGCAGCTTTGTAATCATCACTCGTTGTGGTGCTTGCAGTGACAATCATATCATTTCGCCTGTTTTCTGAGGTCTGATTCATGTCATTTAGCAGATTTTCTGCCATATCTGTGCCATCGTTGTTCCCGGCTTCGTTTTTAGCCTGTGGTCTTGCATATATCGTATCCGACATATCAACAGAGTTTGACGAACCGACAACAGCCGCCTTTTTTGACATATTGTCACTGCTGTCTGTCTTTATGTAGTCTGACACACGCATACCCGCTGTCATGTCATTTATGGTTTTTGTGTCCGTATTTTTCGTATCTGTGCTTTTATTAATCAAATTCTCTATCTGCATATTTCCTGCTCCGTGCCCTGCATATATACCATCTCTGCTGCCTTTATTTATGGATATTTTTTGCTCATATGTGAGGGGGTGGTTCTGAATAGTTATCTTTTTACTATATATCGACATATAATACGCAAAAATAAAGACCGCGCCTTAAATTGGCACGGTCCTTTACCCTGCTGTTTACCGGTATATTAGTATTTAAATACAGCAACTCCGTAAGGCGCAAGTGGATAAGCAAATGAAAATGGTCTGCCGTCACACTCTGATTTGACTGCCTTATAGTCCAGCTTCTTATATGACTGTTTTGCTGCCTTGCCTCTGCCCTTTGCAGCCTTCTTTACAGGCGCTTGTACCGTTTTGCCGGTAAACTTAGGATCCTCACTATCTAAAACGAGCTGATATGTCTTGTGCTTTGGCACTCCGACTCTGTAATCAGGTCTCTCTACCGGTGTGAAATTGATGACAAAGAGCATATTATTCTTGCCATCCTTACTCTTTCTGATAAAGCTGAAGATGCTTCTGTCTGCATCGTTTGCATTTATCCATTCAAAGCCTTCCCAGCTTGAATCCAGCTCATACAGACAGCGGTTTCTCCTATAGAGGTGAAGCAGCTCCTTTACCCAGTTCTGGATCTTTTTATGCTCCGGATTCTCAAGCAGATACCAGTCGAGTTCTCTTTCCTCACTCCACTCCTGCTTCTGTGCAAACTCCTGTCCCATGAAAAGAAGCTTCTTTCCACAGTGTCCCATCATAAATGCATATCCTGCCATGAGGTTCTTGAATTTATCCCCTTCTAAGCCCGGCATTTTGTTGAGCATAGAACACTTCAGATGTACCACCTCATCATGTGACAGTACCAGAATATATTTCTCACTCTCATTATAGCTCATCGCAAATGTCATCTTGTTGTGGTTATTTTTACGGAAATATGGATCCAGCTTCATATAATCAAGGAAGTCATGCATCCATCCCATGTTCCACTTGTAGCTGAAGTTCAGTCCGTCTTCCTCTACCTTGCCTGTTACCTTTGGCCATGCGGTAGACTCTTCGGCTATCATTACAGTTCCGTGATTTCTTCCAAGTATGAGTGTATTGATATGCTTGAAAAACTCTACTGCCTCGAGGTTCTTATTTCCTCCAAACTTGTTTGGCACCCACTGTCCGTCGTTCTTTCCATAGTCAAGATAAAGCATTGACGCAACTGCATCCACACGGAGTCCGTCTACGTGGTAATTTTCTATCCACATCAATGCACTTCCGATAAGGAAATTCTTTACTTCATTCTTACCGTAGTCGAATATCTTTGTGCCCCAGTCAGGATGCTCTCCCTTTCTTGGATCTGCATACTCATATGTGGCTGTTCCGTCGAAATTGGCAAGTCCATGCGCGTCCTTTGGGAAATGTGCAGGTACCCAGTCGAGGATTACTCCGATATTATTTTTATGGCACTGATCAACAAAGTATGCAAAATCCTCAGGCTTTCCATACCTCGATGTAGGTGCATAGTAGCCTGTCACCTGATATCCCCATGAGCCATCAAACGGATACTCTGAAATACCCATAAGCTCAATATGTGTATATCCCATAGTTTTTACATAGGATATGAGTGATTTTGCAAGCTCCCTGTATGTATAAAAGCCCTCATCATCCCTGCCCGGATGTCTCATCCATGAGCCCGGATGGCACTCATATATAGCCATAGGTGAAGAATATACATCAGCATCTGACTTTGCTGCTCTCTTATCCATCCACTCTTTGTCAGTCCATGTGAAGTGCTCGATATCTGTGATGATTGACGCTGTTCCCGGACGAAGCTCTGCGTAGTTTGCGTATGGATCCGCCTTGTACAGCTTATCCCCCTGTTCAGTGACTATAATAAACTTATACATCTGACCCTTTTGCGCTCCCGGTACAAAAAGCTCATACACTCCCATGGTTTCCGGCTCTACACGCTTCATCTCATGACTGGTCTCATTCCAGTCGTTAAACTCACCAAACACGTATACTTCCCTCGCATGTGGCGCCCAGACGTCAAAGCACACTCCTTTTTTTCCTTTGCGCTCAGCTAAGTGAGCACCCATCTTTTTGTAGATATCATAGTGTGTTGCCTGACCGAACAGGTAACAATCCATTGCTGTAAAATTACACATATATATACCCCCATAAGTATTTATTTTTCCCTGAAATGATCCTCTTTGAGTACAATTCGGTCATCATCTGTATATCGCCTGGCTGTCAGAATACTTATAGCCTTTTTCAGTCCGCTGTGAGCCTCCCTGTCTATGGCCTCGTCAATTATATCCTTGACCTCTGTCAGAGTGGTAGCCTGGTCTATCCTCTCAATATTGCTGATTCTGTTATGCAATGCCAGAATAGCCATCTCATCTATCTTGTACCCAAGCTCTGCAGAGTACGATTTGGCAAACAATACGAGTTCATCATTTGTAAAAATAGGGACCGATATCTTTTCCGTGAACTTGGATGCAAAGCCCTCATCCATTGAGAGAGCCTTCTTTATACCCTTTGATGTATCCTCAAGTATATAGAGTGTTCCTGTAATATCATGCTCCATCAAAAATGATAGCTGGGCAGCTATGCTGCGGTCGATATCACCGGCTCTTTCTATGATGAGACAGCCTCCTGTTATCTTTCTGACTACCTGCTGCACATCCTTTTTATTGAGTGCGGCAGCATCAATCTTACCCATCTTTCCTGTAAGCTGTTCACCATCTTTTTGTAATACCTTTATAAAGCTTGTAGCAAGCATTGTCTTTCCGCAACCCTGCTCTCCCTGTATAATGAGGTTGCCTGTGGATGCGTTTTCTTTCCTGTTGAAATGATCAAGCACTGCATTATATGCCTTGCAGATCTGATCCTCCATACCCTTTACCGGTATGAAATATGAAAATATAGCTTTCTGTTCGCTTGTAAGCTCTTTTATATGTTTTGTTTCTTTCAATTTCGAGTCATCTTCTTCGCTGTCTAAATCCTCCGGCAATGAAATATCCGGCATTTTTCTTGTCTTAGCCATATCCAGCTTCTTCTCCAGTCCCGGATTCTTTGCTGTCATCTTGGCTATTTCCTGCTCGATAAATGATGTCACATGATCAAAATCTCTCTTCTCAGAAACGTTTTCTTTCTCCTGTGAAGCCTCATCATCTGATGTATCATCATCGACATTTAACATATCATCTGTTATTTCAGGCATCATGGTAGTCGGCTGCATGAGTATCTCGTCTTTCTCAGACTCCTCTGCCATAATTATATCCTCCGGCTCTCCAACCGGTTCCCTGACTTCATCTGCAGCATCTTCAGGTACTTCCCGTGACTCCTGCACTTCTTCTATAGCTTCTTCTATAGCCTCTTCCGGTGCTTCCTGCGGCTCCTGTACTTCATCCACAGTCTCATCTGCATAAAGCTCCTGCATATCCGGTTTCTGCTCTTCTTCAGGCTCCTTCACGGCAGCTTTCTGCTCTATAATATCAACCGGCACCTTCAAATACTCCTCCTCAAGAAGTTCCTTCGGAGTGACACCTGCATCCAGCTTTGGAATGACATCATTTAGTCTCTCCATGATGTCTCCTGCCTCCTGAAGTGCTCTTGCCTTAGCTGACTCAAGTTTCTGCTGCTCAGCCTCTTTAAGTGCAATTTCAGCCGCATGTCTGGTCTTTTCCCATTCTTCAAGCACATCCTGTATAGACATCTGTCCTGTAATCTGATGCTCAAGCTGAGTCTTTTCACTCATGACCATAGACATCTGTCCGTCAGCGTCTTCACCCAAAAGCTCCTTGAAATTCAACTTAAGTGAACCATCTATCTCTTCATCTGTAGCGATATGCTCTGTCTCTTCCGGCTGCTGTACATACTCTTCCTGCTCCTTTTCGAGCTTGAGATAAGGAATATCCTCAACTATCTTTTTGATGGTATCCATCGTATCAGCAACTTCATTCTTGCCCTTGGCCTCCATGATCTGCTGCATACCCTTGGCAATCTCCTGCTGTAAATTTACAGTATTGAACTTCTCCTGATTTACAGTAATCTGCGGAATAGTTACGTCATCATGCACTATCTCTCCGCCCTTTACCATCTCCATGGCACCTATCTCAGTGACCTCAGCCTCATCCTTTATCTTAGCCGGCTTTTCCTTCTCTGCCTTGAATCGTCTGTACTTTTCCTCCTGAGCCTTGGTAAGTGGCTGATAAAGCATCTTAAGCTCCAGCGCACGCTCCACATATGGTCCGTCTCCGAACCACAGAATGAGCTCATCGCAGGCATCTATACACTTATCGGCTTTTCCGGCCTTGTGGTATAGATATGCAAGCTCGTATGCCCACTCCTCAGTGTATTCTTCATCCTTGTACTCTTCAAGAATAGTGATAAGCTCATCAAATGAAGCTCCCTGCCCTTTTTTGATGGCATATCTTAATACATACTTCATATCATCATGAGGCGCTATCTCAACAAACTCATCATAATACTCTGTAGCAGCATCATAATCACCCATCTTGATGGCGACCTCAGCCAGTCTGTATATAATCATCCTGCCGATTGGTGAACGGTCATAGGCCATTAAAAGTATGTCCCTTGCATCCTGGTATCTCTCGGCCTTCTCGTAGATTTCGCCGATTTTAACGAGTGTATTTACATTTTTAATTTTGTTCCAATTTATGCTATCCGCAATCTCTGCTGCGCTCATATAGCCCTCCTCGGCGCTTAGGGCTTTTATCTGATCCAGCTTGAGATTGTATTCGTATTTATCCACTTATTTCACCTACTCGTATTTAAGCTTATTATTTTTGGTATCTACGCCTGTTGTCTTTGTATAATCCCTTGTGTCCTCAGGAAGCTTCTTTTTCCTGAGAGCATAATTAACAACTCTTTTCACAATATAGTATATCACAGCAAAGGTCGGAACACCAAGTAACATTCCAAGAAAACCAAACATTCCTCCGCCGATTAGTATGGCAAACATAACCCAGAAGGTCGAAAGACCGGTAGATGAGCCAAGTATCTTAGGCCCTATTATATTACCATCCACCTGCTGCAGCACGACAATAAATATCAGAAGATAAAGCGCATGCCACGGACTCTGAATTACTACTATGAGTAACGATGGAATTGCACCGATAAACGGTCCGAATACCGGAATCACATTTGTGACGCCGATAATCACTGCAACGAGCACCGATGATGGAATCCTTAAAATCAGACATCCGAAATATGCAATAACACCTATAATCAGTGAATCTATAATCTTACCGCTTATGAAGCCTCCAAAAATCTCATTTGTCTTTCTGATCGTCTCAATGATGATATTGCCTGTCTTTGGCTTGCAGACAGCATATATTATCTTTTTGCTCTGTCCTGCGAGAGTCTCCTGAATACTCATCACATAGACCATCACGATTATTCCGATAATAAAATTAAGTAAGCCTCTGACTACCGAAATCACACCGGTTGTAATCTGTGCAACATACTTCTGTGCCTCAGGAATCAGCTTTTCTGTGGCATAATTCTCAATGTAGTCGGTTGCATTCTGTAAACCTGTGCTCGCGAGCTCAGCAATTTTGCTGTCCCCGAAATTGCCGTTCTTTATCATGTTAATGAATGCCGCAACATCATTTGGCAGTGTCTTCATAAGTCCCGATATACTTGCTATGACAGAAGGCACAATAGCCGCAATGAGGAGCGAAATAATTGCTACAAGAATAATAACCGAGCCTGTGATTGCAAGAGCTCTTGAAACCTTTCGCAGCTTGCTTTCGCTTTTCATCTTTTTGGAAAGAAGCTTTTTAAAGCATCTTTCCAGCCACAGCATGACAGGATTCATCAGGTATGCAAGCACAAGTCCCATTATAATAGGCATTGCTGCCGCAAGCAGCTTGCTCCATATGCCTGCAAAGCCCTCAAATCTGTACAGTGCAAAGAAAAACAGTATACTGACTGCAAACGTGACAAATACCATGACACCTATTCTGATCAGATGTGGCCATTCCTCACGCCCCGGGTGCGAATTCTGCTTCGCACCCTTATCTGCATTTATCTCAATGTTTGATTTTTTACCAGCTTTTCCGGTTTCTTCCATCGGATTAAACTCTCCTTATTTACGATTATAGTTGATGAGACATCCCTTTAATATTATCTCTCTTTCATCATCTGTGAGCTCACCCATCTTCAGTGTAAATGGCTTTAATTCACCATCCTTGACAACATATGCCTCAAACTCCGTCTTTGCATCCTCGATTTCCTTCTTGATTCCCGGAAGGAAGATATAGTCGAGGTTGTGGAACGGAAGCTCTCCCTCATCGATGATGAATGGAAGCATTCCCCAGTTGATAAGGTTTGAACGGTATCTCTTTGTGGCATACTCGTTTGCGATATTTGCCCAGCCTCCGAGTACCTTCTGGCAGCTGGCAGCCTGCTCTCTTGCTGAGCCGTCACCCGGCTTAACAGCAAAAATTGTGCTTCCGAAGCCCATATTCTCATGGCTTGCCTCAGGGAATTTTTTCTTTACTACTCCCATGATTTCAGCAACCTCAGGAACAGCCTTTCCTGCGCACTCACCACTCTCTATAGCCTTCTGGGCCTTCTGGATTTCCTTTGCTCTGCCTACATACTCAGGATCCTTTCTTGAAAGTGCGAACTCTGCAAGTCCAAGAGGGTTTGAACGATATGAAGATGTCTCTCCTGAAGGAATGAGCTCATCTGTTGTAGTAACAGGATCATGAATCTCTGAAACCACCTTAAGGAGCATATTCTCCGGAAGCTCACTCATTGCCGGCCAGTCCTTAATGTTTGGTCCGAACTGGATTTCAACTGAAGGATCTGCCACTCCATGGCTGTCAAATACACGGTTCTCATATATAGTCTTGTCAAAGAAATATTTTGGCTTTGTAAAGTTGACATCAATATCCGCTGCTGATGTAAGGAAGCCCTTGTTTGCTGCTGTTGCAGCGATTGAACGTGCATCCATGAGTGCCACTGAGCTGATCTGTCCGTTCTGTACCTTAGAACCCTCTCTGTTAGGGAAGTTTCTTGTTGAATGACGGATAGAGAATGCGTTGTTGGCAGGTGTATCTCCTGCACCAAAGCAAGGTCCGCAGAAAGCAGTCTTTACGATTGCACCTGTCTCAAGAAGCTTTGCTACAGCTCCGTTTTTCACAAGCTCCATGTATATTGGAGTAGATGCCGGGTAAACACTCAGTGTAAACTCGTCTGCTCCGATTGAATGTCCGTTTAATATGTCAGCCGCATCGCAGATATTCTCAAATCCACCGCCTGCACAGCCTGCGATGATTCCCTGGTCTACATACAGTTTTCCGTCTCTTACCTTACTCTTTAAATCAAGCTTCACCTTGCCGTCAAAGCTTACCTCAGCTCTCTTCTCACAGTCATCGAGAATATCCATGAGGTTTGCATTGAGCTCATCGATAGTATAGGTATTGCTTGGGTGGAATGGCATAGCTATCATTGGGCGGATCTGGCTTAAATCAATCTCAATAAATCTGTCGTAGTAAGCCACCTCACCCGGATTAAGCTCCTTGTGGTCCTCAGCCCTACCGTGAATCTCAAAGAATTCCTTAACCTGGTCATCTGTTCTCCAAATAGAAGAAAGACATGTAGTCTCTGTTGTCATAACATCGACACCTATACGGAAGTCAACGCTCAGATTAGACACACCCGGTCCTACAAACTCCATAACTTTGTTCTTTACGAAGCCGTTTCCGAATACCTCTCCGATAATTGCAAGTGCGACATCCTGTGGTCCAACGCCCTTGATTGGCTCTCCTGTCAGGTAAATGCCTACTACCTCAGGCATATCAATATCATATGTCTGTTCAAGAAGCTGCTTAACAAGCTCAGGTCCACCCTCGCCGACTGCCATAGTACCAAGTGCACCATAACGTGTATGTGAATCAGAACCAAGTATCATTTTTCCGCCGCCGGCAAGCATCTCTCGTGCAAACTGATGGATAACTGCCTGATGAGGTGGTACATAGATTCCGCCGTACTTCTTTGCACATGTGAGACCAAACATGTGGTCATCCTCATTGATTGTTCCACCAACTGCACAAAGGCTGTTGTGACAGTTTGTAAGTACATACGGGATAGGGAATTTCTCAAGTCCTGAAGCTCGTGCTGTCTGGATGATACCTACAAATGTGATATCATGCGATGTAAGCTTATCAAACTTAATCTGAAGCTTGTCCATATTGCCGGATGTATTGTGCTCCTTTAAAATACCGTAAGCAATTGTCTCCTGCTTAGCTGTCTGTTTATCGATGTCCATGCCGGTCTTGCTTTTGACAGCTGCCTGAGCCTCTGGTCCATCAATTATTACTTCCTTACCGTTTAAAAGGTAAGCACCATTTTCATATAATTTCACTTATTCTACCTCCGTATGTGTATTTCAAAATTCTTTTATTTACTATTATATAATATTATAGGTAATTGTGGCAATAAATAAATCACCATCTACCTTAATTTCGAATTTTCCTCCCATCAAATGGGTCAGATTCTTTGCAATCGAAAGTCCAAGTCCACTTCCTTCAGTGGTTCTCGACCTCTCTCCCCTCACAAAACGCTCTGTCAGGTCTACATTTCCGTTGCTTACTATGTCAAGCTCGTTCTTAGACACATTCTTTATTGTAAAAACTGCCTTTGTATCTGCCTTTTCAAGCTCTACATACACTCTGGTATTTTCCAGTGCATACTTTGCGGCATTAGTATACAGATTTTCAATAGAGCGGTAAAGCTGACGCCCATCCGCATAGATAAATATCTGTTCTGATGGAATTTTTGTAACTATTGTGAGATTTCTCGACTCAAAGCGCTCATTGAATTCACCTCCGGTCTGGTATAAAAGCTCAACCAGATCAAGCTTTTGCATATTGAGCTTCACATTTCCCGAGGTAATCTTTGATGTCTCTACCAAATCCTCTGTAAGCTGCTTTAAGCGCTGTGACTTTTCCTCCAGCACATGTATATAGTATTTGGCATTTTCATTTTCCAGATTTTCCCTCTTAAGCAGATCAACATAGTTGACTATTGATGTCAGAGGTGTCTTTATATCATGCGATACATTTGTTATTAAATCAGCCTTTAATTTTTCATTTTTAAGACTCTCATTTACCGAGCTCATAAGACCCTGGCGTATATGGTTGACAGCCTCCGCCACCTTTTTCTGCTGCCCATGAAACTCATTGACATTGAGTGTAGTGTCAAGCGCTCCTTCCGAGATAGCTTCAAGTGCCTCCTGTATGCGCATTATCTCTTTGGTTTTTTGTGTATGGATATCCTTTTTCTCAATAACTCTTTTCAAAAGCTCATAGCCCTTGTACATCAGGCTGTGTGTGCAAAGTATATTGCCTTTTATCTTCCTTACAATGCTCTGGTATAAAATAATAAAAGCCATATCAAACAAAAAAGTAAATGTGCCGGCCGTCATAATGAGTGATGCATAGTCAAAATGCTGGTTTTTTACGCCTGAAATCACTTTTCCCATAAATACCATGAGCAGTGTAAATATCACTAGCATCACATCAGAGTATACCTTGTCAATCGGTAAATAGTATATTGTGTAATCATCCTCTGATTTTCTGCCTGCCACGTTTGCCATATATGCCAGGCTCACAAAGCTGCCTACCAGGCCCGCAAGCGATATTAGTGTATATATATCAATATTTCCATGCGCATCGTGCCTGAATGCATAGCCTGTGGCAAACACTCCTGTCACCATAAGTATCATGCATAGCTGATGTAAAACTATGACCGCTGCTTTTTTTCCTATCGTATACTGCTTCATTTGTTGTCCTCTATCTTATAGCCTACTCCCCAGACCACCTTCAGATATCGCGGCTCCTTAGGATTTATCTCTATTTTTTCCCTGATATGTCTGATGTGCACAGCAACTGTATTGTCGGCGCCTATCGCCTCCTCGTTCCATATGCTCTCATATATTTCGTTTATTGAGTAGACCTTTCCCTTATTTTTAAGGAGTAAAAGCAGTATATTGTATTCAATCGGTGTGAGCTTTACCTCCTCACCATCCACAGTCACCTTTTTTAAATCATCATTTACCAAAAGGCCTCCGGCTTCATAAACCTTGTCTCCGGCTGCATCATTGCTTGACAGAGTGGTATATCTGCGAAGCTGTGACTTTACCCTTGCCACTAGCTCAAGCGGATTAAAAGGCTTTGTGACATAATCATCAGCTCCCACATTGAGGCCTAAAATCTTGTCAGCATCCTCTGTCTTTGCCGATAGAATGATTATCGGCACCCTGCTTTCCTTTCGTATCTGCAGAGTAGCTCTTATTCCGTCGAGCTTTGGCATCATGACATCTATTATCATGAGGTCTATTTTTTTATTCTTCATAATTTCAACCGCCTGTATGCCGTCGTAAGCCTTCTCCACGTCGTAGCCCTCCTGCATCAGGTAAATCTCAATTGCCTCAACTATTTCCTTGTCGTCATCACAAACTAATATTGTCATATTATCCTCCTTCTATGAATTTTGAACAGAAACCTTCTCCTGCCGTTAGTCAGCTATATTTTATCAGATTATCCACTTTGTTTTTCTTAAAATCTGCTTAATATTACCCACTTTTAAATATAAGCCAAAAAGCAGCCGTTCTGTTTTGAACTGCTGCTTTATATTACATAGGTGTGTTTCATTTCCCTTTATTTCCGGTGATGCTCTGCCACATTCTGTGGATACCGTCTGTGAGCTCCTTCCCTTCCTTTGTGTTGATAACAGGTGGATTGCCGGCTTTTCTGCTTATTGCCTTATAATCCTCATCAACAGACGATTTTGAGCCGGCAGCCTTGGCTTCATCCTTATCATTGCTATGATTTGATCCGGCATCAGGTGTATCGTCTGCAAGCTTCACTTCACCCACTACACCATCTCCCAGGTCCTCGCCCTCAGCAAGTCCCAGTTTTCTGATATAATCCATATTTACCTTGATTTCAGTCTGTCTGTTTGCATAGATGGACTTCTCTTCATTGTCAATAGTACGCTCCTCTACAGGTTTACCTGCATTTTTCTGACGTTCTATCTCCTTATTTCTGTCATCGATAATCTTAAGATACTTCTCCGTATCGGACAAATCCTGAAGCTGTCCCTTGAGCTCATATTGGTTAGTTTTAACTATCTTCTCCTGCTCTGCAATCTTATCCTTCATATTCTTGCACAGCTTTTCAAGTGACTCGTTGGTATCATTGATGATATCACGCACTCTTGAAAGCGCCTCATCCGTATAGATAACCGATGCTGCATACACATCCTCAGCCTTTCTGCTTGCATCCCAGACTATCTGATCCCCCTTCTTTCTGAACTCTCTCTCTGCGTGATTGCGACTCTGCTCAGTAAGCTCATACTCATCCTGTATTGCATATATACACTTATTCAGCTCAGCAAGTAAATCTATCATTTGCTGCTTGTTTATGATCACCCTGCTCGGCTCCGGCTTATACGGCTCCGCCTTTGAGAGCATGATATGAATTTCTCTTAGTACCTTTTCTGTTTTATCGTTCGCATTCATTTTCTATTTCCTCGGATTTAAATTAACATTATAACTATTCAGGGTGGTTCTGAATACTCACCACTTACCCATATTTTATATGAAAATCCGCTTCTCGTAAATAGCCAAATGAATAATAATAGCTACTGATTACAGCCCTTTATAATTAAATCAATCCCGCTGCCGCATTTCTCAGCTCATCTGCCGCATGCTTTATCTCGGCAGCCTGCTCTTCGCTCACATTTCCGGGCTTTGTCCTTGAAATAAGCTTCTTCACATACGAAAGCGATGATTTCACACTTTTTTTCTGTGCGCTGTCCATAGCCTTTCTTTTTTCCTTGTCAGCCATGACATTTTCCACCTGGCGCACAAGCGTATCAGCCTCACTTCTTGCATCAATATAAGCCTTTCTCTGTCCGTCTGTTGCCTCATACTCCTGCGCCTCACGGATAGCCTGCTCAATCTCAGAATCAGACAAATTTGAGCTTGCGGTAATCGTAATCTCCTGATGCTTTCCTGTGCCCAGGTCCTTTGCAGAAACCTGCACAATGCCGTTTGCATCTATATCAAACGTCACCTCTATCTGCGGCACACCTGCCGGAGCCGGCTTGATGCCCTTTAGCCTGAAGTTTCCAATCAGCTTATTGTCCCTTGCAAACTGCCTCTCACCCTGCAGTACCTTTATATCCACAGAGGTCTGGAAGCTTCCTGCAGTTGTAAAAATCTGGCTGTATCTCGTAGGAATAGTCGTATTTCTGTCAATAATTTTGGTTGAGACACCACCGACCGTCTCAATTCCGAGTGAAAGCGGTGTGACATCCATCAGTATAATCTCTGCCGCACTGCTGCCTGCGACAATTGCTCCACCGAGCTTGCCGCCCTGTACTGCTGCACCGAGTGCCACGCACTCGTCAGGATTCAGGTTGTGTGAAGGCTCTTTTCCTGTAATTCTTCTGACCTCCTCAACAACAGCCGGCACACGTGTAGAGCCTCCTACCAACAGCACCATTCCAAGCTCTGCTGCGGAAATCCCCGCATCTGAAAGTGCCTGATTGACAGGAATAGCAGTTCTCTCCACCAGATCCTTTGTTATCTCATTAAACTCAGCCCTTGTGAGGTTCATCTCCATGTGGACCGGCTGTCCCTTTACAGTGGTGATAAATGGCAGGTTGATAGTGGTTGAGGATGAGGATGAAAGCACCTTTTTTGCCTTCTCAGCCTCCTCCCTGACACGCTGCATAGCCGTATTATCCTTTCTCAGATCCACATTCTGCTGTCTGTAAAACTCTGTGACAAGATAATTTGTGATTCTCTCATCAAAATCATCTCCACCCAGATGATTATCACCGGCTGTGGCAAGCACCTCTATCAGATTGTCCCCTATTTCGATAACAGACACATCGAAGGTTCCTCCTCCGAGGTCGTAGACAAGAATTTTCTGCTGCTGTCCGTGGTCCAGTCCGTATGCGAGTGCCGCAGATGTTGGCTCATTTATGATTCGAAGCACATTAAGCCCCGCAATCCTTCCTGCATCCTTAGTTGCCTGCCTCTGCGCATCCGAAAAATATGCAGGAACTGTGATTACGGCGTCTGTCACTGCCTCACCAATATAGTCCTCTGCATCCTTTTTCAGCTTTCTGAGAATCATAGAAGAAATCTCAGGAGCTGAATACAGCTTTCCGTCCACTTTTGCCCTGAAATCGCTTCCCATCTGTCTCTTTATTGAGAAAAATGTCCTGTCCACATTGACTGCAGCCTGCCTCTTTGCAGCCTCGCCAACCAGTCGCTCTCCATTTTTTGTAAAAGCCACTACAGACGGAGTTGTTCTCTGACCCTCGCTGTTAGTTATGACTACCGGCTGATTGTTCTCCAATACTGCCACACAGCTGTTTGTTGTTCCTAAATCTATACCTATAACCTTGCCCATTTTATGCCTCACTGTTTTTTTATTTAAGTCTCATAAATAATTGATTTTTTGACTTACTATTTCATCCTAATACTACTTTAAGCTTGGAAAATTCACTCGTCAAGGCATGAGGCTGTTATTTCAGAGAATGTTTATACTTTTAATTTTTATATCACAACATAACAACAAAGGCACCGCCGAAGCAGTGCCTTTGTTGATTAGTTTATAGGTTGGATTAAATGATAATTGAGGATTGCTTATTCACTTACTTTCTTTTTGAGTAATCCGAGTAATCCACATGCAATGAAAGATCCGATTACTAATGCAACAAGATACATTAACGGATTTCCGATTGTAGGTACTACGAAGATTCCTCCGTGAGGTGCCATGAGTGTACATCCAAATGCCATTGAAAGTCCACCTGCCACTGCTGAACCAACTGCACATGCCGGAAGGACATGAAGCGGATCAGATGCTGCGAATGGGATTGCACCCTCTGTGATAAATGATAATCCCATGATAAAGTTCGTAGGTCCTGCCTTTCTCTCCTCTGCTGTGAACTTGTTCTTGAAGAAGATTGTTGCAAGAGCGATTGCGAGTGGTGGAACCATACCACCAATCATAACTGCTGCCATGATATTGTAGTTTCCGGCAGCGATTGAAGCTGTACCAAATACATAAGCGGCTTTGTTTACAGGGCCACCCATATCTATTGCCATCATTCCTCCGAGAAGTACTCCGAGAACTACTGCGCTTGCACCGTTAAGTCCATTAAGACCGTTGTTGATAGCTGTATTTAAAGCTCCGATTGGAGGCTCAACTACAAACTGCATTATAACGCCTATGAGGAATATACCAAGCAGCGGATAAAGCAGAACCGGCTTCACACCATCAAGACTCTCAGGAAGCTTAGAGAATATCTTCTTTAAGAGATTTACAATATATCCTGCAACGAAACCTGCAACCAGTGCTCCAAGGAAGCCTGATGTACCGTTTGCTGCGATTGAACCGCCTACGAAACCAACTGCAAGACCCGGACGGTCAGCAATACTCATAGCGATAAAGCCTGCAAGGATAGGAAGCATAAATCCAAATGCTGTTCCACCGATTCCCTTAAACAATGCTGCGCCCTGTGTAATAGTACCGAAATTTGCTCTCTGGTCAGCCGGCAGTGAATTAAGGTCAACACTGAATCCATCGATAAGGAACGCGATTGCGATAAGGATACCACCACCAACTACGAACGGAAGCATATGTGAAACACCGTTCATCAGATGCTTGTAAATCTGATGTCCAATGCTCTCTTTTCCACCAATAGATGAATGTGAAGCCTCTTTTTTACCTGATGCCTTAAATACAGGAGCATCACCGGCAGCAATTCTCTTTACGAGCTCCTCTGTCTTATTTATTCCGTCAGAAACCTGACACTCAATAACCTTCTTTCCGTCAAAACGGTCTGTAGGCACATTTGTATCACATGCAACGATAACACCGGTAGCCTTTGCAATCTCATCATCTGTGAGTACATTTTTAGCTCCGGCTGAGCCTCTTGTCTCAACCTTTACCTGATATCCCAGCTCCTTGGCCTTTTTCTCAATAGCCTCAGCAGCCATATAAGTATGGGCAATTCCTGTAGGACAGGCTGTAACTGCAACGATAAATACATCGTCCTTCTTCACCTCAACAGGTTCCTTTGCCTCCTTTGCAGCCTCCTTCTCATCCTTTGCCTTTTCAGCACTGTCGATGATATTTAAAAACTCATCTACTGAGCCGGCATTGATAAGAGAATTTGTAAACTGCTCGTCCATCAGCATAACAGAGAGCTTGCTGAGCACCTGAAGATGCACATTGTCCTCTGTGTTTGGTGCAGCGATAAGGAAAATAATCTTTGCAGGTGTACCGTCGAGTGATTCAAAGTCAACCCCGTCCTTTACAACCATTGCCGCAAGACCTGCTTTAGTAACAGCATCAGACTTACAATGAGGAATTGCTATACCCATTCCAATTCCTGTTGTGCCTTCCTCCTCTCTTGCAAAAACACCCTTGCGATACTTCTCCACATCGGCTATTTTGCCACTTTTTGCCATCAAATCAATACACTGATTCAATG
>OHKA01000287.1_pt1 | contig 22065 bp, 16 predicted proteins | sample 1568751 | NCBI WGS metagenome assembly OHKA01 (sample SAMEA3879525, study PRJEB24766) | human gut metagenome | biome: human-associated habitat; feature: feces | place: USA | collected 1985/1987 | reverse complement strand
ATGACATACTCAGCTTTGGTATGCATCGTGGTTGGAAGCACCGTTGCATTCGAGAGGCGGAAGTCACTCGGGGCATGAAGCTACTGGATATCGCAAGCGGGACCTGTGATCTGGCAATTGCTTTTGCACATCGGACAAATGCAGAAAATATTACCGCTACCGATATCAACTATGAAATGCTCAGCTATGGCCGTCAACGTTTGGAACAATTAGGCCTCAATTGTCAGGTGATACAGGCAGACGCTGAACATCTTCCTTTTGAAGACAATGCGTTCGATCGTGTGACGGTGTCTTTTGGCATCCGTAATATGACTCACAAGGATCGTGCTTTGGCTGAGATGCTCCGCGTACTCAAACCGGGTGGAAAGCTTTTGGTGCTTGAATTTTCCAAGTGTGCTCCTCTCTTAAAGCCTTTTTACGATTTTTACTCGTTTCACTTCATGCCCTGGTTGGGAGGAAAAATTGCAGGAGATGCTGATTCTTATAGATATTTAGCTGAATCTATTCGCATGCACCCTGATCAGCCAACCTTTGCAAATCTAATGCGATCAGTCGGGTTTTCTCGTGTGAAGTGGCACAATCTGACTTTCGGAGTTTGCGCGCTCCACATCGGTATCAAGCCATAAAAATGCGCTCTTAGCGATCGGATTCCCCGATTGATCCCCTGCGGCGAGAGACCCGTCGCATCGACTTCTCAAAGGAAAAGTTAATGAAGAATCTCATCGCAGCCCTCGTCGTCTGTGTAGCCCTTGCTACCACGTCGTTCGATGCTGATGCAGCTAAACGCTTCGGCGGTGGAGCAAGTTTTGGCAAGGCCGCTCCCACCTTCTCGCAGCGTGCTCCGACAGCTGCTCCGGCGGCGCCTTCAGCACAGCCTAGAGCTAATCAAGCTCAGCCCAAGGCGGCTCCGGCACCAACACCAGCACAAAAACCATCCATGATGCGCAGTGTGCTTGGTGGTATCGCTGCAGCGCTTGGCATTACTGCACTCTTGAGTCTTCTCGGTATTAATGGTGCAGGGATTTCCAGTCTGATTACTGGTTTACTGCTTGCAGTTGTGGTCTTTTTTGTTGTGCGCATGTTCCTGATGCGCCGTCGTCCTCAAACTGCAGGTGGCCCAGCTGGATCCAATCCGTTTGACCAACAGCGTCAGACTGATATGGAGCAGACTATGCAGCGCGAGTCGAATTCTGCTCCCCAGCAAAACTGCCAACAGTCGCAGGGGGGTGTTCGTAGCGGCAGTCTCATGGATCAATTAATGGGAGGCGCTGCTTCGGAATCTTCCAGCACTGCCAAGAGCTCCGGACTTGTCGATGTGACGCCTGTAGATTTTGATCGTGAAGGATTCTTGAAGACGGCCCGCGACAACTACCTAAAGCTTCAACAAGCCTGGGATACAGGTAATGTGATAGAGATTTCTGACTTCACGTCAAATGAAATTTTTACTGCCGTGACGCATCAGTTGCGTGAGCGCAAGGGTGAGGTTTACCACACCGAAGTGAAAACTTTGGAAAATGAACTCCTTGGCATCGCTCAGCAGGACGGTACCTACTATGCAAGTGTTCGCTTCTCTGGTTCGCTTGTCGTAAATGGAGAACCTGAAACCTTTGATGAAATCTGGGTGCTTGAAAAACCTGTGACAGGGACTGGTGGTTGGCTTCTATGTGCCATTCGCCAAAACGAATCTAGTGCACAGGCATAAAGTTGAATTATTGTCGACAATAAGCGATCGGATGGTCGGCATAAAATAGCATACAGGGCCATAAACGCTTTCCAGAACTTATTGTTAACTAGTTGAATGCACTGCATTTTTTAGCGAATGCAGTGCATTTTTTTTGATCTCGATAAAGTCTTGCCCGATTCCTGACTTCAGGGAATACATTAGGGGGCATGAGAGGCGCGTATTTGGGGTGTGAAACCTAAAATGCGCGAGAAATAAATCTTACGGTTTTCCGTTCAACGTCGTTTTTATAAGGATTAGGAAGAGATGACGCTGACTGGTTTTGTCCTGCTCTATATCGTTGCTACGATTGCTATCGGTGTTATTGCAGCGACTCGTGTCAAGAACACGAGTGACTTTGCTCTCGCCGGCCGCAGCCTCCCGCTGCCTATGGTCATTACGGCAACTTTTGCGACATGGTTCGGCTCAGAAACGATTCTTGGGCTTCCTGGACGCTTCATTGAAAGCGGAATTGCCGGGGTGATCGAAGAGCCTTTTGGGTCAGGCATGGCACTGATCCTGGTGGGTACGTTTTTTGCTCACAAACTCTATAAGCAGAACATCCTTACGCTTGGTGACTACTATCGTGATCGTTACGGGCGCTCTGTAGAGTTGCTTTGTTCAGTCGCGATTGTTATCAGTTACCTTGGCTGGGTAGGCGCTCAAGTAACGGCGCTTGGTCTAGTCATTAATCTGATCACTGAAGGCGCAGTCTCGATGACCACCGGTATGGTGATTGGGGCGGCTGTGGTATTGGCTTATACGATGGTCGGCGGCATGTGGTCGGTAGCGATGACGGACTTTGTGCAGATGATAGTCATCGTTGTAGGTCTTGTTGCCATCCTGTGGTTTGCGACCGACCTTGCTGGCGGCATGGATAAGGTTGTCGACTATGCCCGCGGACGCGACCTCTTTCACGCATTTCCTGAACCCACGACCACTGGCTGGCTCTTTTGGATTTCAGCTGCGATGACGATGATGATCGGTTCAATTCCTCAGCAAGACGTTTTTCAGCGCGTCATGTCTGCAAAGAATTTGCCGACGGCAGTTGCAGGTCCCATCCTTGGGGGATCGTTTTACATTCTTTTTGCTTTCGTGCCGATGTTCATCGTTGTTGCCGCCATTCTTGTAATGCCGGATGCCGCTGAAAAGATGTTGTCTGAGGATCCGCAGCAGCTTCTTCCGACGCTCGTGCGCGATTACATGCCGATGTGGCTGCGTGTAGTATTTTTCGGTGCTGTGCTCTCGGCTGTTATGTCGACGGCCTCTGCGACGATGCTGGCTCCATCCACAATTTTTGTTGAGAATGTGCTTCGTCACTTTATGAAAATCGACGATCGCAATATGCTTCGAGCCATGCGCCTCTCCGTCGCTGTTTTCGCTGTTTGCGTTCTATCCTATTCGATCGCGCTTGAGGGGGCAGCTATTTATGACATGGTGGCAATGGCTTATCAGTTTCCGGTTGTAGGAGCTTTCTGGCCGCTCGTTTGCGGACTTTATTGGAAGAAGGCTACGCGTCTGGGCTGCTACATTTCGATTTTCCTTGGTAGCGCAGTCTGGGTGGTGCTTACCTGGTCAGCTTTAGGTGAAGTGTTTCCGAATGTCTTGGGTGGCTTTATTGCTGCTGGCTTCGGTATGGTTGTGGGGTCTTTGCTTCCGACCGCCGACAATAAAAAGTTTTTAGCTGAGCGCCATCGCAATCTCATGAGTCGTCCGGTTGATGCGGAGGTTGGTCGCGGTCGCCTTCCTGCAGTTGTGACGGTTTCAGCCTCGATTTGATCATTCAAGGCTTTCTTTTACGAGTGATTGGAAGGGCTCTGCTTCGGCAGAGCCCTTCGTTCGTTAGAATTCGCTCCATTCATACAGTCTGGGATTCATCATGAACGTAGTTGTTCTCGCTGCAGGTAAAGGCAAACGTATGCACTCTAGTTTGCCCAAAGTGCTTCAGGCGCTTGCTGGGCGCCCGCTGCTTGACCATGTACTTGATGCCACGGCGGGCTTAGCCGATCATCCGCGAGTGGTTGTGATTGGGCATGCTGCTGATATCGTGAGAAAGCATTACGAGGGCCGCACAGATATCGTCTTTGCATTTCAGCAGGAACAGCTAGGTACGGGGCATGCACTTATGCAGGCGCTGGCAGCAATTAACCCCGAAGATCCCTTGACGCTGGTCTGTTTGGGGGACGTACCATTGTTATCCCAAAAGACGCTGATGGCCATGGCTGAGGCGGGAGCTGATGGCAGTTTAGTATTACTAACAGTAGAGCTTTCGGATCCAACAGGATATGGACACATTGTGCGCAATGCTTCAGGTGCCGTAGCTTCAATCGTTGAGGAAAAAGATGCTTCCTCCGAAGAAAAACGAATTTGTGAAGTGAATACCGGCATCATGTGCCTCCCGACAGCTCATCTTGCTGATTGGCTCAGTCGTCTGAAAAATCAAAACGCTCAAGGGGAGTACTACCTTACCGATGTGATTGGTCTCGCCTTTAATGACGGCGTGTCGATTACAACAGTCCATCCAGAGCATGTCTGGGAGGTCGAAGGAATCAACTCCAAATCACAGCTTGCACGGCTTGAAAGGGTGTGGCAGCGAGTGCAGGCTGAACGACTTCTTGAGGCCGGTGTGACGATTATTGACCCCGATCGATTCGATTTGCGCGGTGAACTCACTTGCGGACAAGATGTGGAAATCGATGTGAATGTCGTCTTTGAGGGACGAGTCGTGATTGGCAGCAATGTAAAGATTGGTGCCAACTGCGTCATCAGGGATGCCCAGATAGCCGATGGTGTACAGATTCTTCCGTTCTGCCACATTGATGGTGCATCAGTAGGGACGGGAAGCCGAGTGGGTCCATACTCTCGCCTTCGCCCTGGCGCCAAACTCCTGGGAGAAAACCACATTGGTAACTTCGTTGAGGTGAAAAAGTCTGTGGTGGGGCTTTCAAGCAAAGTGAACCATCTCACTTATATCGGAGACGCTTCAATCGGCGAACGCGTCAACATTGGAGCGGGGACTATTACCTGTAATTACGATGGCGTAAATAAATTTCGCACTGAGATCGGTGATGATGCCTTTATTGGTTCAGGTACTGAACTTGTCGCTCCTGTCTTGGTTGGTGCTGGTGCCACAGTGGGGGCGGGCACAACAGTGACGCGTTCTGTTCCTGCAGGCAAACTGGTGGTTGGCCGTGCGAGGCAGATAGTGGTGGAAGGGTGGACTCGCCCGGTGAAAAAGAACTGATTGAATTGTGGGAGAAGACATATGTGTGGCATTGTGGCTGCGGCAGCTCGTCGTAACGTCGTTCCGTTGCTTATTGAAGGGTTGCGGCGATTGGAGTATCGGGGTTATGACTCCTGCGGCATAGCCACCGTTGGCGATGATGGGCTCCGCCGCGCACGTTCAACTCAGCGAGTTGCCGAATTAGCGCGACAGGCTAAAGAACTCAATGCTCCGACAGGGATTGCACATACGCGATGGGCCACTCATGGAGCACCAGAAGTCTGCAATGCTCACCCCCACTTTTCCCGTGGACTCATCGGTCTCGTGCACAACGGCATTATTGAAAATTACGAGTCCATTCGAGAGCGTTTGAAGAATCTCGGCTATGACTTCACCAGTCAGACGGATACAGAGGTGATTGCCCATCTCATTCATTCGAACTATCAAGGTGATCTGCTTGAAGCCGTAAAAAAAAGTGTGCTTGAACTTGCCGGCAGTTACGCGATTGCAGTTATTTGCAAGGATGAGCCTCATCGAGTCGTTCTGGCTCGTCAGGGTTCTCCTCTTGTAGTAGGTATTGGCAATGGTGAAATGTTTGCAGCTTCAGATGCTATGGCTGTAGCTGGTATCACTGACCGAATTTTGTATCTCGCAGAGGGTGATGTCTGTGAAATTACACCGGATGCTGTAGATGTTTTCGCTCGAAATGGGAGCGAATTTATGTCGGTTGAACGTCCGGTGCGCACAGTTCAGGCCTATTCCCACGCAGTGGATCTGGGACCTTATCGCCATTACATGCAAAAAGAGATTTTCGAGCAGCCTCGTGCCATCAGCGATACGCTCGAAGGCGTTGCCGGCATTACGCCTAAACTCTTTGGATCAGAGGCCGAGACGGTTTTCACTGGTGTGAAACGTCTGCTTTTCCTGGCTTGCGGTACTTCTTATTACGCTGCGCTGACGGCAAAATATTGGATTGAGGCTATTGCGGGACTTCATTGCGATGTTGAGATTGCAAGCGAGTATCGCTACCGTATTTCTGTGCCAGATCCGGACACATTAGTGATAACGATTTCACAGTCTGGAGAGACGGCTGATACATTGGCGGCGCTTCGTCATGCTGCCGAGTTGGGAATGACAAAGTCCCTGACGATTTGCAACGTTGCTACATCGGCTATGGTGCGCGAGAGTCGCCTTGCTTATGTGACGCGTGCTGGTGTAGAAGTCGGTGTTGCGTCAACAAAGGCGTTTACTACTCAACTTACGGCTATCTATCTCTTGGCGCTGACTCTCGCCAAACTCAATGGCCGACTCACGCCAGAGGACGAAGAAAGAGAACTTAAGGCTTTGCGCCATGTTCCTGCAGCGTTGGGAGCTGTACTTGCTCTGGAGCCTCAGGTGATTGATTGGGCTGAAAGATTCGCGCGGAAGGAGCACGCTCTTTTCCTCGGACGAGGCATGCATTATCCGATTGCCTTGGAAGGTGCTTTGAAACTAAAGGAAATCAGCTATATCCACGCAGAGGCGTATCCAGCAGGTGAATTAAAGCACGGCCCATTGGCACTCGTGGATGAGGATATGCCGGTTGTAACGGTCGCGCCGAATGATCGGCTTCTGGAGAAACTTAAAAGCAACATGCAGGAAGTCCGTGCCCGAGGGGGCGAACTGTATGTTTTTGCCGATGGGGATAGCAACATCACCTCTGAGGAAAGAGTGCACGTCATTCGTTTGCCGGAAAATTACGGCATGCTCTCTCCTATTCTGCACGTCGTACCGCTCCAATTGTTGGCCTATCATGCCGCTCTCGTTTGCGGGACGGATGTCGATAAACCAAGGAATCTCGCTAAGAGCGTGACAGTGGAATAAGCTGGTTGGAATTCAAAGAAAGACCCTATTGGAATAAAGAAGTTTCCAAGGGGTCTTTTTTATTGAATTCAAGTTGAAGTTAGCCACCGGCGATGAAAGTTCGGATGCCAGATCCGACGAACTGAACGCCAATACAGATCAGCAGAAACCCCATCAGCTTACCGATGACGAGAGTTCCAGAGGGGCCAAGGCGATTTGAAATGACATCGGAATAGCGCATGATGAACCATGAGAGACTGGTTGCGCACAGAATCGCTAGCGCCGTCCATGCAAAAGCGATAGCCATATCGATATAGCCCGGGAGCTCTGCAATTTCTGTAGAAAATCCGATGACCACAGCGATCGTACCGGGACCCGCGATACCCGGCATGGCAATGGGGAAAAAAGCATAGTCCTCGCGGTCGCGGCGAACAATCGGCGCTTTGTTCGGAGAATTACCTCCAAAAAGCATTTGATAGCCAATCGCTGCGACAACGAGACCGCCTGCAATGCGCATCGCACCGTACGAAATGCCAAAAAACGCAAGCAGTACATTGCCGCAGACAAGACTCACCAGCATGATGGCTGCAGCATAAATGCCAGCCCAATTAGCTTGTTGACGCCGTCTTTCCTCACTCATGCCTTGTGTAAGACTGATGAAGAGAGGCATTTTGGATGGCGGATTCGTGATGGTGATGAGCGAGACGAGACCGCCGAGGAAATATTGAAAATGGAGGGCTTCGAACATGGCTCCGGCTTCCCGGAATAAAGCAACACGGTGTTCAGTTCGCAGAAGCTGACGCCGCTGAGGATGAAGCTTTTGCAAAAAAGTGCAAATAGAGCTTTCAAACTAGGTAATTCTACCTGTGAACGGACTTGGGTTTGGCGAAGAAGCATAAAAGAGGAGTATTAGAAAAACCCCGCATACTGTTTTTGTATGCTATAACTCTGAACTCTTGTTCAGAGTGAACGCATGTTCATTTGCACAAACCAAGTTCCATGGATCAGTCAAGTCGGGTTGAATTGAGAATGTTGTTGAAACAAAAAACGCTTCATGCTGCGATAGGCCTTGCGCTCAGTGCGGTTGTGCTTTTGACGGGCTGCGAAAAAAATACATTCGTCAGCTCTGCCATCGCCGCAGAGCATCAAATGCCTCCTCAGGAAGTCGTTGTGGTAACGGCTAAGGCCGAACCTCTGCATATTGCGACGGTACTCACCGGTCGGACAAATTCCTACACTGTTGCTGAAGTTCGTCCGCAAGTGAATGGAATCCTGCAGAAGCGTCTTTTTAAAGAAGGGCAGGAAGTGAAGGCTGGTGATCCGCTTTATCAGATTGACCCGGCCATTTATGAAGCTCAGCTGAAAAGTTCAGAAGCTTCGCTTGCGCAAGCGCGCGCTCAGCTTACGCAAGCAGCAGCAGATGCTAAGCGCTCGCGAGAACTTGTGAAAACTAATGCTGTTTCTAAGCAATCTGATGATGCTGCACAGGCAGCCATGAAGACTGCTCAAGCAGCCGTGAAAGCTGCGGAAGCTGCTGTACTGACTGCCAAGATTAATCTTGACTATACGAAGGTTCGCTCGCCTATTTCTGGTCGAGTGTCGCGTTCAGAATTTACGGAAGGCGCGCTGTTGTCGGCTTATCAGACAACTGCTCTTACGACGGTGCAGCAGCTCGATCCGATTTATGTTGATGTGACACAGACTGCCGACGACATGCTTCGCATTCAGCGTGAAATTGCGGCAGGCACGCTTAAGACCGATACTCAGGGAGCTGCTGAAGTAGAGCTTATTCTCTCAGACGGATCGAAATACGCTCAAAAGGGCAAACTCACTTTTACGGATGTACAGGTTGATGAAAGTACTGGCTCTGTGCGTCTGCGTGCTGAATTTGCCAATCCTGACCGTCTTCTGCTTCCAGGTATGTTTGTCCGAGCCAATCTTGTTGAAGGCTTGCGTCCGGACGGGATCCTTGTACACATGCAGTCTGTCATGCGTGATACGCGCGGCAATACTTACGTTTATGTCGTTGATAAGGACAATAAAGTCGAGCGTCGCAATATTGTTGCCACTCAAACGCAAGGCACTTTCTGGATTGTTGATTCCGGTATCCAGGCGGGTGACCGTGTGATCTTTGAAGGTTTTCAACGTACAGCGCCGGGCGCAGTTGTGACCCCAAAAGAATACGATCCCAAATCGGCTCCCGAAGGCAAGCCGCTCTTCTAACCCCGGAGACGCTGATTCATGTTTTCGCGTTTTTTTATTGACCGCCCAGTTTTTTCTTGGGTGATCGCGATCATCATCATGCTAGCCGGTATCCTGTCGATTTCGACGCTGCCGGTGAGTCAGTATCCTCAGATCGCTCCTCCTCAAGTGAGCATCACCGCGACTTATCCTGGTGCATCTGCGAGCACGATTGAAAATACCGTAACGCAGGTGATTGAGCAGAACCTCACAGGGCTCGACGGCTACCTCTATATGCAGTCGACTTCGGATTCCGCGGGGCGCGTAAGTATCACGGTGACATTTGAAACTGGCACCAACCCCGATATGGCGCAGGTGCAGGTGCAGAATAAGATCTCAACTGCTCTTACTTCTCTGCCGCAGGTAGTTCAACAACTCGGCGTCACGATTCAGAAGACCTCTGCCAATTTCTTGATGGTGGTTGGTTTTGTGAGTAAGGACCCGTCTATCAAGACGGCTGACTTGGGCGACTTCCTGACCTCGAACATTCAGGAACCGCTTGCGCGTGTGAGCGGTGTGGGTGAAGCTCAAGTATTTGGTGCGTCTTATGCCATGCGCGTCTGGCTTGATCCGGACAAACTTGTTAAGTACAAGCTCAATCCGTCAGATATTACGTCGGCGATCAGCGCACAAAACATGCAGGTTTCGACCGGCAGTCTTGCTGCACAGCCGACTGACGGCAAGCAGGAGTTTACGGCGACTATTTCTTCATCGAGTTTGCTTGAGACTCCCGAAGATTTCCGCAATATTCTCTTAAAGGTGACAGAGGAAGGCGCAAATGTCTATTTGCGTGACGTTGCCGAAGTAAAACTGGATCAGAAGGACTACATAGCGTTGGGTACTTTCAACGGCTATGCAGCCTCGGGTATGGCCATCAAGCTGGCTTCTGGTTCGAACGCTTTGGAAACGCAGGCTGCGGTACTGAAACGAGTAGAGGAATTGAAGAGTTTGATGCCTCAAGGCGTTGAGGTCGTCGTTCCTTTCGATACGACGCCTTTCGTTCGCGCGGCTCTGCATGAAGTGGTGAAGACGCTGATTGAGGCCATTATTCTGGTGGTCTGCGTTATGTTCCTCTTCCTGCAGAATTGGCGTGCAACGATCATTCCGACGATCGCTGTGCCAGTTGTGCTTCTGGGCACCTTCGGCACGCTTGCTGCTACGGGGTTCTCAATTAACATGCTGACGATGTTCGCCATGGTGTTGGCAATTGGTCTGTTGGTTGACGACGCTATTGTGGTAGTGGAGAACGTCGAACGTGTGATGCGTGAGGACGGAACAGATCCGCACACCGCAACAGTGAAATCAATGGGGCAGATTACTGGGGCATTGGTTGGCATTGCAATGGTGCTGTCAGCTGTGTTTATCCCGATGGCCTTCTTTGGCGGATCTACCGGCGTGATTTATCGGCAGTTCTCGATCACCATTGTTTCTGCAATGGTGCTTTCCGTCATCATTGCACTGACATTGACGCCGTCGCTTTGCGCCAAGATCTTGAAGCCCATTGACCATGATGAGCATATGGGCAAAGGTGGGTTCTTTGGATGGTTTAACCGCGGCTTTGAAGCGCTTACTTTTGCAGTGCGCGACGGTGTAGGCGGATTTATTCATCATCCGCTGCTGCTCGTCGTCTGTTATGCACTCGTTGTGGGGGGCATGGTTTGGGGCTTCATGAAAACTCCAACGGCCTTCATGCCGGGTGAGGATCAGGGTGTAGCGCTGATGCAGGTGCAATTGCCGCAGGGCGCGACGATGGAACGTACGGATCACGAAGTGACTCGTATCCAGAAATTCTTGGAAAAAACGGAGTCCCGCGATATAGATTCGTTCTTCGCCGTGCGCGGGTTCTCGTTCGCAGGTTCCGGACAAAACATGGCCTTGGGCTTCGTTAAGCTCAAGGACTGGAGTGCTCGACCCAATGACGATCAGAGCGTACTTGCTATTCAGCGACGCGCGATGGGCGCATTCATGATGTCTCCTGAATTCAAGAATGCCAGCAGCTTCCTTTTCCCATTGCCAGCAGTGCCGGAATTGGGCGTCGCAGACGGCTTTGATTTCTATATTCAAGACGAAAAAGGCGCTGGTCATGCCAAGATGATGGAGCTGCGCAATAAGTTTCTTGCGGCTGCAAATCAGGACCCTCGTCTGACGATGGTTCGTCACAACGGTATGGACGATACGGCGCAGATGCATCTGAAGCTCGACAACGAGAAGCTTTCGGCCTACGGACTTGATATTGCTACAGTCAACTCCGCGCTTTCTACGGCGTTGGCCGGCAGTTACGTCAACGACTTCCTTGATCGTGGTCGTATTAAAGAAGTGTGGGTCCAAGGTGTGCCATCTTCACGCATGCAGCCTGTAGATTTGAATCGCTGGCACATTCGTAACAGCAAGGGTGAGATGGTTCCACTCTCGACTATTGCTGAAGTCGAATGGAACTATTCGAGTCCTCGTCTGGAGCGTTTCAATGGTTTGGCGGCTTTGAATATTCAGGGTAGTCCTGCTGCTGGTGTGTCTTCTGGTGAGGCGATGCAAGCTATTGAAGAGATAGCCGCAAAGGTATTCCCTGAAGGATATTCAATTGCATGGAACGGCGTTTCTTATCAAGAACGTCAGGCTGGCTCGCAGGAAGCAGCGCTTTATGCCATTTCGCTTCTCGTGGTGTTCCTCTGCTTGGCGGCTCTTTATGAAAGTTGGTCAGTGCCTATTGCCGTGCTTCTGGTAATTCCTTGCGGTATCGTCGGTGCTCTGGGGCTCACACTGTTCCTTGGCATGAATAACGATGTTTACTTCAAGGTTGGCATGCTGACAACGATGGGGTTGGTGTCTAAGAACGCTATTCTGATCGTTGAGTTTGCTAAGGATCTGGTTGCCGCAGGGGAAGACGTGGTAAAAGCTGCTTTGCATGCTGTCGAACTGCGCCTGCGCCCGATTTTGATGACTTCGCTTGCTTTCGGGCTGGGGGTGCTGCCGTTGGCTATTGCGCACGGTGCTGGCTCCGGCGCGCAAAATGCCATTGGTGTGGGCGTGCTTGGCGGGATGATCACGGGCACGATCCTTTGCGTGGCTTTGGTACCGGCATTCTTTGTCTTCGTGACGCGTATCGCGCATCGCATCTCCGGCGGGCCTAATGCGCCGGTGAAGACGGTACAGGCCTGATACCTCTGACTTCGGAGTGCGGCGGCTTTAACAGCAGCCGCACTCACAGAGCAAAATGTAAGAAATTCCTGTCTGTGACAGAAGGTGAATACAAATGAAGAAGATGCTGTCTCTTATGCCACTGGCGGCGGCACTTGCCCTTGCGGGTTGTGTGAATTTGGCGCCAGACTATGAGCGTCCGGAAGCGCCTGTAGCGCAAGCCTGGCCAGAAGGTGAGTCTTACGCTAATAGTGAATTGAAGCGCGAAGAGCTGCCTAAATGGCAGACCTTCATTCAGGACGATCGCTTGAAAAAAGTCATTGAGCTTGCGCTTTCCAATAACCGCGATTTGCGCATCGCCGCGCTCAATGTTGAGAATGCGCGTGCACTTTACGGCGTGCAGCGTGCGGATCTTTTCCCAACAGTCGCTGCTGCAGCTTCCAATGCAACAACGCATCGCGAATCGACGGACTCCACAACGCATGCCTATTCGGCAGATTTGGCAATGGCAAGTTATGAAATTGACTTCTTTGGTCGAGTTCGTAATTTGACGGAGCAGGCGCTTCAAACATACTTGCAGTCAGAAGATGCGCAGCGTACGACACAGGGTACATTGGTTTCAGAAGTAACGCTGGCGTGGTTGACTCTTGGCGCCAACCGCGAACAGCTTGCCTTACAGAAAGAAACGCTTGCCAGCCAAGAGGAAAGCTTCCGTTTGGTGGGAGAAAGTTACAAATATGGTGCTGCGAGCCGCCTCGATTACGAGCAAGCTCGCACAACAGTGGCGAGTGCCAGAGCTGCGATTACTACCTATGTTCGCGCAGTGGCGCAAAGCAAAAATGCACTCGAACTGCTCGTGGGCTCTAAAGTTCCTGATGAGTTACAGCCCTCTGGGGTAGAGCTCGCCGCAACTCTTCCAGCGACATTGCCCGCAGGATTGCCGAGTGAAGTCCTTCTGAATCGCCCTGATATTATTTCTGCAGAACGCGGCATGATTTCCGCTAATGCCAATATCGGTGCGGCGCGCGCGGCCTTCTTCCCAAGCATTTCGCTTACGGCTAACGCTGGCAGTGCTTCAGCTCACTTGTCTGACCTTTTTGGTGCGAATACGGGGCTGTGGAGCTTTACGCCTAGCATTTCGATTCCGATCTTTACTGGCGGTCGTAATCTTGCGAACTTGCGTTCCGCAGAAGTGCAGGAAAAGATCGCTGTTGCAACCTATGAAAAGAGCATTCAGACGGCTTTCCAAGAAGTCGCCGATGCCCTTGCGACTGAAGGTACGGTCGAGCGGGAGCTCAAAGAACGCCGTGAATTTGCGGATGCGGCTTCACAGGCTTTTGAACTTTCCAGTGCTCGTTACAAACACGGTGCTGCGGCCTATACAGAGGTCCTTGATGCTCAGCGTACCAAGGTATCTGCTCAGCAGGCTGTGATTACGGCTGAACTCTCACGTGCATCCAGTCTTGTAACGCTCTACAAGGTATTAGGCGGTGGTACTGAGCTGCCTGAACCCGCTAAAACCACTGAGGGCGCAGAGAAGTGAGCCCCGTTGCCGATCAGGAACGGAGCGACTTGCCGAACAGCATCGGCGAGAAATCGTTGATGCGGCAGAACGACTGGTGAAGGGAAATGGCCTTCATCAGTTAAAGCTGCGTGATATTGCGAAAGAAAGTGGTAAGAGCCTTGGCAATCTCTACAACTATTTCCAAAACAAGGAAGCGATTATTGAAGCGCTTGTAGAGCGCGAAAAGAGTCGCTTCCTTATGGTTGTTTCTCAAAAGATTGAGCCGTTGCCAGAGGAGGACTATAAATCCATGTTGCGAAGGCATCTTGAGCTGATGGCCGACGCATATCTGGATCCTGACAGCCTGCTGCTAGCCATTTCTGTAGCAGGGGAGGCACTTGTTAATCCAGGCGTACACAAAATCATGGTGGCGGCTAACCGCCGCATTGTTGAGCATGTGGTGGCACTTATCCATCAGGATCCATCCTGCTCTATAGATAATGTGCCGAGGGAACTGCTTGAAGCGCGAGTAATTTGTATTCGTCTTTTTTTTGAGTCGCTGCGCGGGGCGGTTGCCTTTTATCCTGATGTCAATCGGGAAATGCTTAAACAAGTTACGATCGAACGACTTCTTCTGATTTGGATGTGGGAGCGCTCCAAAGCGCTTGGCATGTCTCTCGAAGCGTTTGAGAAAAGTATGGCTATAAAGTGACTATTGTCCTTTGATTAGGGCTTCGTCAAAATTAATAAGCCTGAAGGTCTGTGTTGATCTTCAGGCTTATTTCCCAAACTCCCGGAGTACTAGATCTTTAAAGGGTTGAGGCTCATCAAATCAGCCTTGAATGTTATTTAGCTCACTCTGAAACTCCTGCAATTTCTCTTACGTTGAGATTGCAGGAATTTTTATTTCATGTATAATAGATACATACTTATTCATGCATATCTATCATGGCTAAATTACTGGATTCCGAAGGCAAACTCTGGGCGCTTATGTCCTCCAAAGACAAAGCTGGCCGCATCTACATCAGGGCTTACCGCAATCGATGGGATTCAGTGAAGAAACGTTCTTTCGTTGAGTCAAAGGTACAAGTCGGCCGGCTGCTTGACGATGGTTCCATCCGGCTTTCAAAGAACTTTGTGGATAAGTTCCCGCAATACGCTCATCAAACCGTGTTTTGGGGCGATCATGAACTGATTTCTGAAGAAAACTTCTCTGAAGCTTTTGTACAGAAGCCGGAATCGACCGACATCTCCTGGAGCTGTGACACCGTGCGCATCGGTGTGTCGTATGCCGCCTGGCAGTTTGGCCAAAATACCGGCATTTACGAAGATCTTCGAAGTGTGTTTGGCGAACAAACCGCACGAATTCTGTTCGCTCTCAGCGTTTATAAGCTGGACGGCGGCGGGGCAATGATGACTTTCGAGGATTGGCTCCCGCAAGTCTGGCTGCCTGAAGTTCAGCCGCTTGACGGCCGGCGAATAGCCGAAATGCTCTCAAGCATAACGCAGCCGCAGCTTGAGCGTTATTACAAACTGCGCTACGACCGCGCGTGCAAACACAGCGACTCGGCCGTTACTTTGTCTTTTGACAGTACGAGCATCTCCACATATTCAAACACCATCAATGCGGCAGCTTGGGGACATGCCAAACAGAATCCGGAGCTCCGGCAGGTCAACTATATGACGGTATGCGACCATGCCACAGGCGATGTGGTCTTTGCCTGCAGCTACGACGGATCCATCAACGATCAGACAATCCTCCCGGAGATTTATCTGCGCATGAAGTTTGCCGGTTTGGATCTAACCAACAACATTCTGGTGACAGATCGCGGCTTTCAGAGCATTTACAACACACAGACGGTCATCAACCTCAATTTGAAGTACATCCAGTTTCTGAGCCTTAAAGAAGGAGCTGTCAAAGCTCACCTGCAGCGGCACAAACAGGCTCTGTGCGATTCGATTGCACATAAAGATCCTGTTTTGGGGATCTCTGCGATTGCAGTTCCTGACGAATGGAAGGAGAACACGGATGCCGGTCCTATTCCGGTCAAGGCTTATCTGCATTTGTATCGTGACCCCGTAATGGCCGAGCTGCAGACCAATGAACTGTACCGTGATGTTCTGAAAGCACTTGAACTCAAGAATGAAGGGGCGGCAAAGATCCGAGAGATCGAAAGTGAAACTCTGAAATCCATTGAAAAAGCTGCTCAAAAAGGAGAGGCCGCCGTCAAAAAGGTGAAAAGCAGTGCGGCTGAACTCGTTAGGAAGCAGGAGGAGCAGAACTCAAAGCTCATTGACCCGGTGCAATGGAAAAAGATCAAGCGGTTTCTTTACGAAAACCGTAGAGCTAAGGACGACGAACCTGTTTGGAGCATCAAGTTCGATGAGCTTAAAGAAGCTGTCGAGTTCAAAGGCTGCCAAGCCATTCGCAGCAATGCTGAGTCCAATCCGTTTGTCGCTCTGAAACTTTATCGTCAGCGCCAGATCATTGAACAAGGCTTCAATCAACTCAAAAATGAAGTCGGCGGTTCACGATTCGAAGCGACGGAAGCCGCGTACCGAGGGAAACTGTTTGTTTATACGCTTGCTCAGGCTCTGCGTATGAGCATGCTGAGCAAAGCACGAGAAGTGCATGCAGTCCATCCGGATCTGAAAATGCCGGAAGAATCAATGCGCAAGCTCATTACCCAGCTTCAGTGCATGCAGGCTTATAAGCATCGGACAACCAACGCCTTTGTACTTGGCACTGTCGCAAAACGCCATCGGGATCTGCTGGCTCTGCTGGGGATAACAAAACTCCCGAAGACTGTTTTCCGTTTTAGTTAGGATCTAGTCATTCGGGAGTTCAGGTTATTTTTATTAGATCAGTTAGATCTTGCCGCTGATTATTTCTTAGGGAAACGCACAGGGATGAAAATGCGGCCGCCATCACGCTGCACCAGAAGCAGAACCTGATCGCTACGACATGCTTCGCGCAGATCTGAGGCGCTCTTCATGAGCTTGCCATTAGCACTCACAATAATGTCGCCCGCCATCAGGCCGGATTGCTGCGCAAATTTGCTGACCTTCGTAATAAGAAGACCGGTTGTTTCAGCATCCTTCGATTCAGCATCAGTGAGTACGCGGGCCTCAATGCCAAGACGGTGTGTATCTGCCGATGAGGCTGAGTTGTCTGCAGCCGAGTTGGTTCCGATAGTAATATCGAGCTTAATCTCTTTTTTATCGCGAATAACAGTGAGTTCGGCCTTCGTCCCCGGACGGAGTGAAGATACAAGCATGGGCAGTGACGAGGAGCTTGTAACCTTGCGGTCATTCAAAGCCGTAATAACGTCGCCGGCTTTCAGCCCAGCCTTCTCTGCAGGACTGCCTTTTTCAATCTTGGTGACGAGTGCGCCTTCAGGAGTCTTCAGTCCGAAGCTTTCAGCAAGATCCTGGGTGACTTGCTGGATATAAACACCGACATAGCCGCGAGTTACTTTACCGTCTTTGACAAGTTGGTCTTTCACCTGCAAAGCAATATCAATTGGAATGGCAAAGGACAATCCCATGAACCCACCGGAAGTGGAGAAGATTTGGGAGTTGATGCCGACAACTTCTCCCTTCATATTGAAGAGTGGGCCGCCAGAATTGCCGGGATTGACAGCGACGTCTGTCTGAATGAACGGCATGTACTGGTCAGTAGGAAGGTTGCGGGAGAGCGCAGACACAATGCCGGTATTGTCAAGACCAAAAGGACTGCCAATGGCTGCTACCCATTCGCCAACCTTGAGCTGGTTGGAGTCTCCCATCTTCAGCGCAGGTAAATCCTTCGCTTCAATTTTTACGACGGCGATATCGGTTTGTTTATCTGTACCGAGAACCTTGCCTTCAAATTCACGTTTGTCGGTCAGGCGAACAACAATTTTGTCTGCCCCCTCAACCACGTGCGCATTCGTCAGAATGAGTCCGTCCGTAGAAATAATGAAACCCGATCCCGTGCCGCGTTGTTCAGGGATTTCTTGCTCACCACCGCCAAAAGGCATCGGAAATCCAAAACGGCGGAAAATCTCGGCACCTTGTTCATCCATGCCGGGGAAACCGAAATTTGGCACGGCGACGGTACGAGCATTTTTCGTGACGGATATGTTTACTACGCCAGCGCCATTATCTTCAACGAGCTTGACGAAATCAGGGAGCTGTCCCTGCGTCTGCTGCTGTGCTGGGGTGCTTTCTGCCGCCTGCACAGGCAGGGCGGCGGATGTGAGCGCAAAGGCCGCGCAGAGCGCAGCAGCCAAGGAGGTCTTCGAGAGGATCTGCATTGCTTTAATCCGTTATAGATGCGCCCGAAAACGGTTCGAAAAGAAGCTATGGAGTAGTTTTTTCGAACTCTGGGACGTAGTGCGTAAGTTAAAAACTGAAGTGATTTAACTCTAACGGATCACACGGTTGCAGGAGGCAAGCTCCTAGCAAACAGCGGTTAAATTTGTAAGTGTCTTCTGCGCTAAACACTTTCTTCGGGGCAGGAAGCGCCGAGCGGCGGGAATGAGAGAACAAAACTTGTTCCTCGGCCGTCAAGACCGTCTTCGATCGTGACTGTGCCATGATGAATGTCGACGATGCGTTTGACAATGGCAAGCCCGAGACCTGTTCCGGACGTTTTGGTCCCTAAAGCACGGTAAAAGCGGTCAAAGACGCGAGCCCGTTCATCGGGAGCAATGCCTGGGCCGTTGTCGCTTACGCGGACAACCGAACGTCCGTTTACGATCGAGCTTGAAAGCTCGATGCGTCCACCTTGCGGTGTATAGCGGACGGCATTGTCGGTTAGATTGGTGATCATCAGACGAATAGCATCTTCCATGCCGTCAATTTGTGCCGGCGAGACTGAAGCCGTGATGATGATGTCTTTTTGCTCGGCGATCGGAGCCATATCGTCGCGAATACTAGCAATCAACGCATCAAGATGAATGGTCGACATGGGCTTTTTTGAAGCGTCAGGATCAAGGCGCGCTAGTGTGAGCAGCTGCTGAACGAGGCGAGTTGCTCGGTTGATGCCTTCATTCAAGCGAGCGAAGCATTTATCTTGTGCTTCAGGGGTTTTTGCTCGTTGAGCGAGCTGCACCTGAAGTTTTAAAGCCGTTAACGGTGTTCGTAGTTCGTGTGCTGCATCCGAGGCGAAGCGTTGCTGCGCGCTTAAACTCTCACCTAGACGCGCTAATAGGCTGTTGATCGCGTTTACAAGACTTGCCAGTTCAGAGGACAAACCTTTTGTAGAAATTGGCTGCAGAGACGTTGGTGATCGCCGTGCGATAGAACGTGCCGTACGTTCCAAAGGTGCCAATCCGCTGCCGACGACAATCCAAACAGCAATAGCAATGAACGGAAGGAGCAGACACAGCGGCTGCAGGATACGAAAGGATGCTGTTGCTGCGAGAGAGGTTCGTACGGCGAGATCTTGTCCGGCAGTTATGACGAGCGGTCCTACTGCTACGGAATAGGTACGCCAATCACGCCCATCCACTTTTGATAATCCAAAACCAGGACCGTCAGGCAGTGGCAAGGCTGGAGTATTCTCACGTTGCCACAGACTATTGTTGGCAGAGTCGTAGACCTGAACGATGATGCGGTAGCTCGGAGCGTCACCGATGATGGTGAGGTGTTCAGGAGCATGCATGGGCATGCTGCTTCTCACAGAGTCAGCCAACGACTCTGCCGTCTCACGCAGGTGCGCATCGAGGAAGTCGTTGAATTCAGCCTGAGCAGAAAAGAAGGTCGCTGCTGCGGCGGAAAACCCCGCCGCAAGCAGAGCGGCCAAAAGCGTGAATAAAAGCTTCCGGCGGATGCTCGTCATGATGTAAATGGCTTTTAAGTTTCGAGCATGTATCCGACTCCGCGTACGGTTTTGATCGCCGAATCAGCGAGTTTCTTACGCAGATGGTGGATATGAACCTCAATTGCATTAGACCCTACAGTGTTGTCCCAGTTGTAGAGCTTTTCCTCAAGCTGTGCACGGCTCCAAACGACCCCCTTGCGTTCGGCAAGAGCTGCAAGAAGAGCGTATTCCTTTGAGGAGAGAATGACGGGCTCTCCTTTATAGGTCACTTCACGAGTGGCCGGAGAAATCTTGAGCTCCCCACGTTCAATTACTGGATCTGCTCGTCCGGCAGACCGGCGTAGTAAGGCGCGAATGCGTGCAGAAAGCTCATCAAGATCATAGGGCTTGATTAAGTAATCATCAGCACCGCTGTCGAGGCCCTTAATACGGTCATCGACCGTATCACGCGCGGTGGTGACAAGAACCGGTGTTGGGTCGCGTCTGCCGCGCATTTCTTTTAAAACTTGCAACCCGTCTTTGCCAGGCAGGCCTAAATCGAGGATGACGAGAGAGTACGGTGTTGTATTGAGTGCGAGAAGTGCTGAGTTGCCATCCCGCACCCAATCGATGGCATGCCCTTCAGTTTCCAGGCCAGCCATGACGCTTTCGCCGATCATGTCGTCGTCTTCAACGAGCAAAATTCTCATGATGGATTACCAAATCGTTCAATCAGGCGCTCGAGCACAATGCGCAGCGTTTCCGCCGCCAAGAGCGCGAGCAGGATGAGGCCGGGAAGCGATTGTCGAGCCTCAAAGAGGCCCAGTCCGCCGGGACAGAGCAGGATGAAGAGTCCCCATGCAGCTACTGCACCAAGATAGGCGCTGATAGCTGAGGCAACAGTCAGCCAGGCAAGAAACCGCAGTCTAGGCTGACCACCAGCACCGGCGGCAGCGGCTAGATCCCAGCGGAACAAGTGAAATGATTGTAACCCGACGGCGGTAGCGACTGGCGCCTGGTGAAGTTGTGTTTGAATACTTTTGGGCAGTCGAATCAGTGCCCAGTGTCCGGCAGCCGTCCAAGCGTAAAGTGCTGCATCACGCAGACAACCACCCACTGCAGCCCAAAGCGGCAGCGTCCAGCTGTCAGCCTCAATCCCAATAAAAAGACCCGCCGTCGCAGCTCCCCAACCCGGTGAAGCGAGTGCGGCGAGAAATACCAACGCAGCGTGCCAGCTGATGAAGAACTCAACCATAGAATTGCGGTATGGATAAAGTGCCGTTAACGGCGCAAAGGATTATCAATGACGGAATTTAACAGCGGCCGAGGCGGTCGCGACGATGATATTGTGGATCTGGAAGCGCAGCCAGTGAACGCGACTGGAAACAGTGCAGAAGGATCCTCTCGAGAGCCTATAAAGCAAGAACCGCTTTCAGGTACCGTCACCGTGGCTCACATCGTCTACTGTCTCCACTCGATTTCGATTCTCATCGGGCTTTTAACTGCCGGGCTTTCAATCGCCGGAGCTTTTGTCTTTTCAGCGCCGTCCATCCTAGCGGTCATTATCAACTACATATTCCGTTCGGATGCATCTGGAACTTGGTTGGAGAGTCATTTTTCCTGGCAAATCCGCACGTTTTGGTATGCCCTGCTTTGGCTCGTTGTGTTGTATTTGGTGAGCCTTCCGTTGGTATTTTTCGGTATCGGGATCTTTGTTTTCATTGCCGGGATGCTTGTGTTGGGTATATGGGTTGCCTGGCGCATTTTGTCAGGGTGGCGCCGTCTCGCGTCGCACCGCGAAATGCCGCTGAGCTGAGCGTTATACTCACAAGCTTTCAAATTTCACCAGGCAGTCTTTCTATGGCCCTCGGCGCTACGGTATATAAAGCTCAGCTTTCCATTTCCGATCTTGACCGGAATTGGTATGGCGAGCCTGTGCTCACGCTTGCGCGACATCCCTCTGAGACGGAAACGAGACTGATGCTTCGAGTGCTCGCTTGGTGTATGCGTGCGGGGGAAAAACTGGAATTTGGCCGTGGGCTCTCTACTGACGGAGATCCAGCTCTTTGGGAGCTTGACGATACTGGAGCCATCATTGATTGGGTGGAGTTGGGTGTCCCAGATTTGCGAACGGTAAGGAAGGCAGCCGGAAAGAGTGAACACGTGCTCATGTTGGCTTACGATGAAGCTCGTACGGCTCCTTGGTGGGAAAGCTTGAAGGGGGATTTTTCTAAGATCAGCAAACTCGCTGTTGTACTCATCCACGATGACGAAGCGAAAGCTTTGGGAAGTATGGCTACACGCAACATGAAGCTTGCTGTGACTATCCAAGACGGCGTTTTTTGGGTGAGTAACGATCATTCAAGCCTACAAATTGATCCCGAGTGGCTCAAGCGTGAGGATGAACGTTGGACCTGAGTGACCCAAACTCCCGACGGCTAGCTCAGAACAGGGTTGATCCGAGTCAACTATAAAGTCAGTTATTTTGCTAACCCCGTAATCTTCAAGAAATTTGAAGTTGCGGGGTTTAATTTTATGCTATAATAGCTCCTATATCATTTCATTAATGAGCTAGTCATGTCCCGCAAAGCTGCAGTCGAACCTAAATGGAA
>OHKA01000268.1_pt1 | contig 23354 bp, 19 predicted proteins | sample 1568751 | NCBI WGS metagenome assembly OHKA01 (sample SAMEA3879525, study PRJEB24766) | human gut metagenome | biome: human-associated habitat; feature: feces | place: USA | collected 1985/1987 | reverse complement strand
AGATACAGCGCGTGGGCAACAACTACAACCAGATCGTACGGGCCGTCAACACGCATTTTTCGCACACGGCGATCCCGCGACAAGTGCTCCTTCTGGAGCGCCGCACGCGCGAGCTGAAAGCCCTTTCCGAGCAGGTCATCGCGCTCAGCCGCGAACTTTACGAGCTATGGTCGCGCGGATAACCTCCGGGGCTACACCGGCGGGAGCTCTTTATTACAACAAGGATAAGATCGACCGGGGCGAGGGCCGTTTTCTGGTGGCGTTCAATACGCCGATGCAGGTCACGGACGAGCGATATTTCGACATCCGCGAGGCGCTGCGTTGTTTCGAACCGTACCTCGAAGCCAACCGCCGCACGAAGAATCCCGTGTTTCACGCCTCCCTGAATCCCGCTCCCGAAGACCGTCTCTCGAACGACGAGCTGCGGCAGATCGCACGCGAGTATATGGAGCGTATGGGTTACGGCGCACAGCCCTGTTTCGTCTTTCTGCACGAGGACATCGAACGCCGGCATATCCATATCGTGTCGCTGCGCGTGGGGCTCGACGGCCGCAAGCTGGCGCACGACTTCGAGGCGCGACGGTCACGCGAGATCCTCGATGCTCTGGAACGACGCTACGGCCTGCGCCCTGCCGCCGAGGGCGACGCGAAGCAGACGTACGACACGCTGTCGAAACTCGACTATACGAAAAGCGACCTCAAACGACAAATCGCATCGCTCGTGCGCTTGACATTGCACCGTTACCGCTGCACTTCCTTCGGGGAGCTGCGGACGCTGCTCGAATATTTCAACGTCTCCATCGAAGAGTGCCGGGGTACGGCACACGGACACGAGTATGCCGGTATCCTCTACGGTGCGCTCGATGACGACGCCACGCCACAGGGTGTACCGATCAAGTCGAGCCGTATAGGACGCGACGTAGGACACCGGACACTCGAACGGTACTACGCCCGCAGCAGGGAGGCACTGCGGGACAGTGCGGCGCTCGACGGTACGCGGCAGGCCGTCGTGCGGGTGCTGGGTGCTGCCCGTTCCCCGGAGGAGTTCTGCCGTCTGTTGGAAGCGGAAGGGATCACGGCCGTGCTGCGCCGCACCGACGCAGGACGTATCTACGGTACGACGTTCATCGATCACCGTGCGGGTGTCGCGGTCAACGGTTCGCGCCTGGGACGGGAGTTCGCGGCAAACGGTCTGGCGGCGCATTTCGACGCTGGCCAAGCCGAGCAACGGATGCAGGAGGCTGAGGAGGTCCAGGAACAGACGCAAGAGATCCCGCAGGGCGGGCAGCCGGAACGAAGGCGCGAATATCCCCCGGCGCAGGAGCGGGGAGATACCCGCAGAAGTACGGCCGTCGACGGCATGGGCCTGGAAGAGTTGTTCGATCTGCTCGCGGCCGGCCGACAGGAGGAGTACGAGGAGCCGATCCCGCGCGAGCGCCGGCGACGTAAGAAACGCCGTGCGAAGCGGTGAGGGATGGAGTCGTTCGCAAATATTCAGTAAATTCGGTAAGGCATCGCACAAAGATGAAAGGGGTATAAAAACGGAGAAAACGAATATTCCGCGAGGCTTTTTCTCCTATGGCGGAGAGTTTCGCGCAGATCGAATAGCTATCTCTCGGAGCGCGGGCCTTTCCCGCGCTTTTTATTAACCCATTCAAAATTATGTATTATGAAAGCTACCAAGATTATTTCGGAGTGTGAACTTTTCCGGCTGTTCTCACTCTGCGGCGAAGCATTTTCATCCGATGAAATTTCCGCACGTCTGGAAGCCGCCATCGAACATTTCGTGGAACGTATTTCCCGACTGTTAAGAAAACGACCCGTGATCGACCAGCTGCGCTTGTTGGCGCATTTGTGCGGTTATCTGGAACGTATGAAGTATCGATACGCCGAAGAGCCGATCAAAAAGGGATATTTCGAAACGATCATCGCACACGTAGAGATCGAACGACGAATCCTGCTGGTGCAGTTGCGTTATCCTGCTCTGGCGACTCAGCAGAGCAAGCATATCCGCTCGCCGTACTATTGGTCCGCAGAGTACACCCTGACCGACCTGATGGAGCTGATCTCGGCGCTCCATGCGTCGGGTGCGATCCGCAAGGCAGACGGTACGCCTGCCGAATTGAACAAGCTCGTCCGCACTTTCGAACTGCTGCTGAATGTTTCGTTCAAGAATCCCGACCGCTGCCGCAATGCCACGCTTAATCGGAAAGTAAACGTGACCAAATTTCTGGATGCATTGAAACAGGCTCTCGTCGAACGAAGCCAACGATAATGATACGCGGCGTGTGATTTTTTCGAATTACACGCCGTATAATATGAATTTTGCAAAACAACCGGCCTGGATGTGCCCGGAACGGACATACACACGAGCAGCCCGGAAGCGAAGGTATCTTCGTTGCAAAAACCGTATATCATGCAACAGGAAGATGACCTGAGAGGATTGGAAAAAGTCATGCAGCTCATGCGGGGCATAAGCGTTTTGTTCCTGCTGCTCCACTTCTATTGGTTCTGCTACGGATGGTTCGATATGCACGGCTGCACGCTCGGCGTATTGGACCGTCTGCTGCGGAACGTCCAGCGTACGACGGGGCTTTTCACTTACTCGTACCTGACCAAACTCTTCGCTGCGGGATTTCTGGCTCTGAGCTGCTGGGGTACGCGCAGCGTGCGCTCCGAGCGCATCACGCACCGGCAGATTCTTCTCGCAGCTGCGGCGGGCCTGCTGCTTTTCTTCTTCGGGGATCCGCTGCGGCACCTGCCGCCGCAGTGGGCGGCACCGCTCTATGTCGCAGCTACAAGCATAGGCTTCCTCTCGCTGTTTCTGGCGGGTCTATGGATCGGACGTCTGGTCAAGGAGCGGCTGCGCGAGGACCCGTTCAACGACGAAAACGAAAGTTTCATGCAGGAAACACGCCTGATCGAGAACGAATATTCGGTCAACCTCCGTTCGCGTTACTACTACGGCAAGGCATGGCACGAAGGCTGGATCAATGCGGTGAATCCCTTTCGTGCGACAATAGTACTCGGCACGCCCGGTTCCGGCAAGTCCTACACCGTGGTGAACAGCTTCATCCGCCAGCAGATCGAGAAGGGCTTCGCCATGTACCTCTACGACTTCAAATTCGACGACTTGTCCTCGATCGCTTACAACCACCTTTTGAATCACCTGGACGCCTACGAAACCCGACCGAAATTCTGCATCATCAATTTCGACGATCCCCGTCGTTCGAACCGCTGCAATCCCATCGCTCCGGAGTTTATGACCGACATCTCGGACGCCTACGAATCGGCCTATACGATCATGCTCAACCTCAATAAGACGTGGATACAGAAGCAGGGCGACTTCTTCGTCGATTCTCCGATCATCCTGCTGGCTGCGATTATCTGGTACCTGAAAATCTACGAAGGAGGGAAGTACTGCACCTTTCCCCACGCCATCGAATTGTTGTGCAAACGCTACGAGGACATCTTCACGATCCTGACCTCCTATCCCGAACTGGAAAATTACCTGTCGCCCTTTATGGATGCGTGGAAAGGCGGGGCGCAGGACCAGTTGCAGGGGCAGATCGCTTCGGCCAAGATACCCCTCTCGCGCATGATCTCCCCGCAGCTCTACTGGGTGATGACGGGCAACGACTTTACGCTGGACATCAACAACCCCGAAGATCCGAAGATTCTGTGCGTGGGCAACAATCCCGACCGGCAGAACATCTACTCGGCAGCGCTGGGCCTCTATAATTCGCGTATCGTGCGGCTCATCAACAAGAAAGGAAAACTCAAGTCGTCGATCATCATCGACGAGCTGCCCACGATCTATTTCCGGGGGTTAGACAACCTGATCGCCACGGCCCGCTCGAACAAGGTGGCCGTATGCCTGAGCTTTCAGGACTTCTCGCAGCTCGAACGCGACTACGGCCAGGAGGAAGCCAAGGTCATCGAGAATACCGTGGGCAACATCTTCGCAGGTCAGGTTTTGGGAGATACGGCCAAGACGTTGAGCGAGCGCTTCGGCAGGATCGTGCAGCTGCGGACCTCCAACTCGCTGAGCAACGACAACCTCACCACCTCGACCAATACGCAGCTCGACAGCCTGATTCCCGCCTCGAAGATCTCCAACCTCTCGCAAGGTATGTTCGTGGGTGCCGTGGCGGACAACTTCGACGAACGCATCGAGCAGAAGATCTTCCACGCCGAGATCGTCATCGACAGGGAGAAGCTCGCCGGAGAGACGGCGTCGTACGTTCCGATCCCGGAAATATCCTCGTTCCGCGATGCCGACGGCGTGGATCGTATGGAGGAGATCATCCGACGCAATTATACGCAGATCAAGGAGGACGTCACGCAAATCATAAAACGGGAACTCAGACGCATCGCCGAAGATCCTGCACTGCGACATCTGTTGGCAAAGAAATAGCTAAAAATTACATTACCTTTTTGCCGTGATGAATTTTCGTATTCCCGATACGAATTGCCGGAAACTTTCAGAACGGTTATGCTCAATGTCGATGTAAGGAGCAATCATTTGTGCCGTTGCAATTTGCTGATAGTCGCCTACAATATCCTTAAGCCTTGTTTTGGGATTTTGGCAGGTATCTGGCAAACGAAACAGAGATTTTTTGAGATGTCTCGCAGGGTTGAATCTGGGAAACACGGCCTGAATAGCCTTCATATCCCCTAAATACCAAGCCTCCAACTCATGACAGACGATACGAACGAGAAACTTAATATTCGGTGCCTGGTTTGCCTTGCATAGCGCTACGAGTTCTTGTTTCAGTTGTCGGCAGTCATTACTGTCTTGATCCTGGATGATAATAAAACCGGTGGTCTGTTCTTTATGTTGGGCGAATCCTTTCAGTTTCTTGGGAATGGAACGTTTCAAATCCGATTTTCCCTCATGTGGACGGATGAAATAATTCTCATCCAACACCCAAGATGCCGGTAATATCCGAGGCAAAAGCACTTTCAACACTTCTGCCATCGACCTTTCTTCGACAAGAAATTCCAAACGGTCCATGCTTTCCTCGATTAGTACGGTCCGCTTCCTTTCAAATAACCTTCTCTCCAGAGCCATCCCAATTTATCGCCATTGGCATATAAGGCCTTGATGGTCGCATCTTCGGATGCTTTCCGAATGGTTGTGGCGCCATTGCTTTTCTGAAGCCAGAACAGTTCATCGGGTTGCAGGGCATTGACGAAGTCGGGCGAATGAGTCGAGATGAAAACCTGCCCGCCCTTGTCGGCGTATTCTCTGAATTCTTCCGCTAATTCGGGCAACAGTTCGGGATGCAGATAGTTCTCAGGTTCTTCCACGCACAACAGAGGATGTTTTACAGGGTCATTCAGCAATACCAAATAAGCGAACATTTTAATCGTACCATCGGATACGAAACGCGCGACAAAAGGATCTTGGAAAGAATTATCCTTGAATTTAAGAACAATACGACCATCCTGCGTCTCTTCCGCAATGACATTCTCGACACCTGGAACACGTTTTCTGAATTTCTCCAAAATGGTATTGAATACGTTCCGGTGATTTTCCCAGATATAGCGGGTGACTTGTGCCAGATTATTTCCGCTCGTAGAAAGATGTTCGCTGAAGCCGACATCTTCTACATTACGGGCTTCCTGTATCTGAAAATTCGACACATACCAATCGTCCAACAATCTGCGAAAAGAGCTGATTGCTTTGAATTTCTGAAATTGGCCCAATCCCTTTATCGCCAAGATGTCGGGAGAGTCGAGGGTTTGCTGTTCCCGACGGTCCTGAAAAGTGGATGATGAGGAAGAAGAATACTCATCTTCATTAATAATGGCCGTTCCCTCGCCCCGATGAAAATCAAGGAAACGATACGGACGTCCATATCCGCCGCGCCGATAACTCAGGATTTCAGTAGTGATAATAGGCAATCCATTCTCAAATCCGATTTCCAAGCGATAAGTAATTAGAGGCTGTGTTTCTCCTTCGATCTTATCGTTACGGAATTTTATTTCAAAAAGTATAGGCCCCTCTCCGTCACGCGAATATACTTCCCTGTAGCCGCCTCTTTTGTTAAGTGCGGTTTTTACGTTCGCCTTCAATGCATCGCTTAAAAAACCGAATACGTCGAAGAGCGTTGATTTCCCAGCACCGTTCGCCCCCAGGAAAACAGAGAAATTGGATAAATTTCGAATCTCTGTATTTCGATATACCTTATAGTTCTCAATTTTTATTTTCTCTATTTTCATACCGGCTTTGATTAAATAGGTTGTCAAATATACGAATTTAACTCGATGAACACAAAAATGACTTGATATATTTAGGTTGAATGCCCATATGCCCATTCGCGAATTTTATTCTAAAGTTTGAAATGACAATATAGTTAGCACAGCAAGGCACAAAAGTTACAGTTTTCACAAGAAGCATCGAAAAGCAGGTTTCAGATTTTCGTATCTTGTTTAGATTGGATCGTTTGAACGATTCTATTTGGAATCTCAGTTAAATTGTTGCGTTTTTTATTTTACGGGCTATTTTCGTCTTTCTTCACGCCCAGAACGGCCCTGACGTGCCATCCGTCGGGATCGTCTTCCGGGCCTCTATATTTGCCGCTGTCGAAGTACAAATCACACATTATTAACTAAAAGACAGTATTATGGCAACAGAAGAAAATGTAAATCCGACCGAGGGTCAGGAACAGGAAAACGACTACCGGGAAACGCTTCTCGTGCGCAATCCGGACAGCGGCCAGGTAGAGGCCGTTTCCAAGCTGGTGACCAAAGGGGATCGCCGAGAGGTGCATACCGTGCAGCCTCTTGCGAAGAACCGTCCGGCGTTCTATCCGTTCCGGAGCAGCAATGCCGTAGCGGCTTTCATCCGAGGTTTCAAATCCCAGAAGGACAACCCGATCCAGTTCCAGTTTTTGAAAGTGCCCGTCCTTTCCGTCGGCAAGATCGTCACATCGCTGGGCAAGCTCGTCAGCAATCCGAAGAGCGAGGAGGGCTGGGAGACGTATAACAAGTACGTCGTGAACACGGCCGAACTGGAACAGGTGAAATACGACAAGGTTGAGATTCCGCGTGCGGAGTTGCAAGAATTGGGCATCGACTTCGATGCGCTGCCGCAGCGCACGCAGCGGAGCCTGATGCTGGGGCTCCCGACCAGAGAGCTGTTTCCTGCGACGGTCCAGCTTTCGAACCACGGCACGACGACGGGTCTTTTCAACCTGAGTTTCTACCGGGATCATAACGATGAGTTGAAGTTCCGCCTCGATACGCCGCTTGTGCAGCCCGAATACGAACGTGAGGAGTATGCCTCGGAGATCACGCCCGACGACAAGGCACTTCTGGCTCGCGGCAAGACACTGCAACACCTTGTCACGGTCCATAACAGCATCACGGGGGAAGCTGAGCGCTGCCACGTGGCCTTCAACCCTTCGACGAACCGCCTTGTGGCGGTTCCGCACCGCGATGTCAAGATCCCGGAGTTCGCCGAGGGACGTCGCATCGACGATGCAGGACAAAAAATCCTTCGCAGCGGCGGCTCGATCCCTCTGGAAGGATGCACGGCCTACGGCGATACGGAGAACACCTACAAGGGCATCCTGAACTACGATGTCTATCGGGGCCGCTATACGATCAGCGATCCGGTTTACGACAAGCCGTACGTCCCTAAGTACCTTCGTGACCAGCTCTCGGATGCCGATGTGAAGACGCTGCTTGCCGGCGGCCAGGTCTCGGCGGATCATGTCAAGGATTCGTTCGGGGAGCCGATGAAGAACAAGGTTCTGTATGTGAACCCGCGCGACAACCGTACTTACAGCCGCTTTCTGTCGCGTCAGGAGCGCAGCGAGGCGGCCGAAGCATCCCATCAGGCCTCGCAGGGGGCCGATGAGTCGCAGCAGGGGCGGGGTCGGAAACGATAGCATACCGCTATGGAGATATATTCCGAGCCGTGGTTCCGGACAAGACTGGATTATTACCTTCGCGAACGCCATCCCCAGCTCCAGTACCGCGCACAACTTCTGGATCGTCGCAGCGCCGTGGCCGCCGACCTCTACCGTCGTACTTGTGACGCGGGCGGCAGTGCCGAGTGTGCGCTTCGCCTTGCTGACCGGAGTCTTTTCCGAGGTCTGCTGTTCTCGAAGTTCGATACGATCGACCTGATCCTCGCGAACGATTTCCCCGACATTCCGGAAGATCAGCGCCGCACCGTCGCCCGGGCCTTGCTGACGCCCTGCGAGCCGATCTTCGCCGGCTATGCTTTGGGCGACGACTTCGCCTCGCGTCCCGAGTTCCGGCAGCTGAAAGCCGAGCTGCGCCTCGGCATCCGGCAGTGGATCGACGACAACGGCCCTCCGGGCTATGAAGCCAAGCTCCGCCACCGTGTACGCACGCGGAAGATGCGGAACGGCGAGCCGAGAAAAACGAACCGAAATAAATAACGACCCTTTAATCCTTTATTCCATATATGAAAAAAACATTTGTCGCGGCTTTGGCCGCCCTTGCGCTGGTCTCCTGCTCGAAGGAGGAGACCGTGACTTACGGTACGAACGGTGAGCCGCTGGACGGCGCTGCCGTGTGCCTCACATTTACCGATGCCCCGGCCTCGCGCGCATCCCTGAACTCGACTGCCGCCGCCGAAACGTGGGAGAAGAGCCTCACGTCGCTGACGGTTTACGTTTTCAACTCCCAAGGCAACCTCGTTGCGCAGCGTTCGTTCACCTCCGAGGAACTCGCCGACAAGTCGGCGACCTTCGCGCTGCCGCATTCGGCAGCGGGTACGACGTGCGACTTCTACGCCGTTGCGAACCTTTCGCTCACGGGTGTTACGACCAAATCGGCCTTGCTCTCGAAGGTCGAAGCCTCCGCTGCGGACTATAACGGCACCTTCGCGGAGGTCTCGACCAAGGCCAAGCGTGCGGGCGGCTTCGTGATGTCGGCCTCTGCGAGCAAATCCATCGCCGAGGGTTCGACGACCGACGTTGCGATGGCGCTCCGCCGTACGGTGGCCAAGCTCTCCGTGCAGACCACGATCGATGCGGCCTTCGCGGAGAAATATTCGGGAACGATCACCGTCACGGGCGTCAAGCTCTCGAAAGCGGCGAGCCAGTCGCCTGTCATCGCGCCCGCAACTCCTTCGCCCGGCGCGATGAGCTATACCCATACGCAGACCGCCACCGCCGCAGCGGGCAGATACGACAACCTGTTCTACGTCTTCGAAAACGGCGCTCTTGCCGAGGGCAACCGTGTACAGTTGGAGATCACGGCGAGCTACGACGCCGACGGCAGCACCTCGACGACCTCCGACCGTACGGAAATCGTCTATACGGTACCTGTCACGGGCAAGGCAGGCGGAGCGATCGTGCGTAACGGCTACTACCGCATCGAAGCTGCGATCACGGGTCTGGTAGGCTCGGAGGTGGGCCTTACGATCACGGTCGCCGACTGGGAGTCTCCGGTAACGCAGCAGATCGATCTGGGAGCCTGAGAAACCTTTTCCCGACAGTCTGTCGCCCGCAAGGGCGGCAGACTGTTCTAAAAAACCGATTCCTATGTTCAGAACAATCTCTCTTCCGCTTTTTTATCTGCTGCTGTGCTCGTGCAGCCGGGAAGTGACTATGCCGGTCGATAGCGCAGCCTCGGAACGTCCGGTCACGGCCGAACTGCGTATTACGACCGAAGATATGCTTCGCCTTGCGACCCGCGCGACGGACGAGGAGGCGATCCGCGACATCAACCTCTACCTGTTCGGCCGCAGCAACGGCCAAAGCCTGCATTTTTACTCCCGTTCGGCGCTGGTGCGGTTCGAGTGCCTGCCCGGGGAGTACGATCTCTACGTCGCCGCCAACCTGGGTGCGGACCTGGGCGAGCGGAGTGCGCAGCAGCTCCTCGACTGTACGATCGGGCGGCAGGAGGAGTATGCGACGCTTCCCATGTCGGCCGTGACGACTGTTGCGATCGCGCCCGATAAAGGGACCGTTACGCTTCCTACATTGAGCGTGCGGCGCACCGTGGCCAAGATCGCCTACAACATCCGCGTAGCGGATAAGGTCCCCGACCTCGAATTATATTCCGTGCAACTGTTCTCGATACCCGTGCGGACAGGGCTTTTCGCAGCGGCCGCGTCAGCTTCGACCTCGGAGAAGGATTTCACCGAAGCTCCGCTCGTGGAGCTTCCCGACGCTGCGCGGCGCAGCTGTTCAGGCGTGCAATACCTCTTCGAGAACCCGCAGGGCACGGTACCTTCGATTACGGACCAGCGGGACAAAAACGCCGATAACGCCCCTTCGTGCGCTTCGTACCTGATGATCCGCGCCGCGCGCGGCAACAGGACTCTCTATTATCGGGTATATCTGGGACGGAATAACACGACGGACTTCAACGTAGGACGTAATACGTCCCATACGCTCGACATCACGATCTCGGGCGACAATGAGGTGGACACCCGTGTACTCGGCTATACGTTGAGCGTGACCGACGATTTCGAGAGCAACCGCATCGGCAGTTATTGCGTGCTTCCGTTCAACGCTTCGCTTTACGTGAATATCGAACGTACGAAGAGCGAGCCGACACTCACGGGCGCGTTGGAGCTGCTGACCCCGACCGACGGGACCCTCCTCGTCGATTACGAGGAGTGCGCTTCCCGCCTCGACCTTCCGATCAATCGCCAGCAGGGATCGAATTACTACGAAGTCATCTACTATCCAGAGCCCCTTGTTACGGCGGCTCATGCACAGCTCGCCTATGAGGTGCGCGTGCGCGACAGCTACGGATACGAGAGCCGCCGCCGCTTCGAACACCGCTTCGCCAATGCGCTCTACGTCGCGCCACCCACCGGCGGGACGGTAACGGCGGCCAGGGCACTGCATGTGGAAAAGCCTACCGGCGGGACACTGCGTGCCGCCTGCTACGAGCAGGGGTGCACCCTCACGGCGAAAGCCGCTGCGGGCTACCGCTTCGCGGGATGGTATGCCGACGAAGGGCATAGCGAACTGCTTTGCGGAACCGAAACGTATTCCTTCGTCCCCGAAACATACCGAACGTGGATTTACCCGTATTTCGAGGCCTCCAAGATCCATATTATCACGGACATCTACAAGGTAAGTCTGGAATGCGACGCTCCATACGAAGTGGATCAGGACGAGGAGTCGTTCATCGTACCTGCGGGCAGCCGCTGCACGCTGCGCGTCAACTACGAGCTGCCGCTCTTCCGAGGCTGGTACGATCAGACCGGGGGCCAGAACGTGCTGCTCGGCACGGCCCGAAGCATTACGTTCACAGCCACCGAAAAACGAGCCGTGATGCCGGGCTACCTCTCAGCGACGAACCTCAGCGCTGCGGGTACGGCCAACAGCTACATCGCTGCGGCACACAATGCGGGTTATCGTTTCAACTCCCGGGTGCAGGGGAACGGCCGCGCGACGACGGGCCTGACGCCCGCGACGCTTTCGGGCACGACGGCCCGCGTACTGTGGGAGAGCGGTGGGACGCGGGGCGGAGTCGTCGCCGAGGTGGAGCATACGGGCAGTACGATCTGCTTCCGTACGGGTCCGAACTACGGCAATGCCCTTATCGGGCTGTTCGACGCTGCGGGACGCTGCGTCTGGTCGTGGCATATCTGGCATACGAACTACGATCCTTGGGCCACGGCCCAGACCTGCGCTTCGGGATATACGTTCATGGATCGCAATCTCGGAGCGCTCACAACGAGCGTCAGCGATCCTTCGCTGCGGGGACTTTACTACCAGTGGGGACGCCCCGCACCCTTTCTTCATCCCTCCTCCGTGACGAGCACAGTACCAGCTGCGTTTATCTCCGCTGCGGGATACGAGTATTATGTCCATGATCCGCTGCTCGACGGCGGCTCTGTGTCGATGACCCCAGCGCGGGCTTTGGCGGAACCCTGGGCCTACTGGTCGGGGCTGTATGCGGGCGACAGCAATGACATCGACGACTGGGTGACGCCTCAGAACCTCAATCTGTGGGGCAATGCCAGCCGTTCGGGGAGTTATTCGACGTCGAGTTCCAAGTCGATTTACGACCCCTGTCCTCCGGGGTGGCGGGTCCCGGCTCCTGCGGCTTTCGAGCAGGCTTCTTTCAGCCGTACCGGCACCTCGCGGAACAATGTTTACTACCTCCGCAGCCGCACCGGCACCTCCGTAACCTATCCTATGGGCGGTTACTTTACGGGTCACGCTTTCCGCGACAACGGCACACGGGTCGACGTCTGGACGAACGCTCCGGCTCAGCTGAACGGACGCTGCCTCTCCACGAGTACGGCGTTCACCGTTTCCGCTTCGACGATCAATACCGCAGCATACCAACAACGCGACTACGCCTTGCCGGTGCGATGCGTCGCCGAATAACCACGACACCTAATTTTCAAATTACCATGACACGACTACTCATTTTTCTCTCACTGCTGGCCTCCGGCATCGGCTGGGGTTGTGCCACCGACCTCGCGGCGACGGCTACGCCTCCGACCCGCTCCGTGAAGGTCGAGCTACAGTTGTCGCCTGATCCTGCGGAGCGGATCACCCGCGCGGCGGACGAGGAGGCGATCCGCGACATCAACCTCTACCTGTTCGGCCGCAGCAACGGCCAAAGCCTGCATTTTTACTCCCGTTCGGCGCTGGTGCGGTTCGAGTGCCTGCCCGGGGAGTACGATCTCTACGTCGCCGCCAACCTGGGTGCGGACCTGGGCGAGCGGAGTGCGCAGCAGCTCCTCGACTGTACGATCGGGCGGCAGGAGGAGTATGCGACGCTTCCCATGTCGGCCGTGACGACTGTTGCGATCGCGCCCGATAAAGGGACCGTTACGCTTCCTACATTGAGCGTGCGGCGCACCGTGGCCAAGATCGCCTACAACATCCGCGTAGCGGATAAGGTCCCCGACCTCGAATTATATTCCGTGCAACTGTTCTCGATACCCGTGCGGACAGGGCTTTTCGCAGCGGCCGCGTCAGCTTCGACCTCGGAGAAGGATTTCACCGAAGCTCCGCTCGTGGAGCTTCCCGACGCTGCGCGGCGCAGCTGTTCAGGCGTGCAATACCTCTTCGAGAACCCGCAGGGCACGGTACCTTCGATTACGGACCAGCGGGACAAAAACGCCGATAACGCCCCTTCGTGCGCTTCGTACCTGATGATCCGCGCCGCGCGCGGCAACAGGACTCTCTATTATCGGGTATATCTGGGACGGAATAACACGACGGACTTCAACGTAGGACGTAATACGTCCCATACGCTCGACATCACGATCTCGGGCGACAATGAGGTGGACACCCGCGTACACGGCTATACGTTGAGCGTGACCGACGATTTCGAGAGCAACCGCATCGGCGACTATTGCGTACTTCCGTTCAACGCTTCGCTTTACGTGAATATCGAACGTGCGGAGCGCGAACCGACACTTACGGGTGAGCTGGAGCTGCTGACCCCGACCGACGGGACGTTCCTCGTCGATTACGAGGAGTGCGATCCCCGCTACGATCTCTCGCTCTATTACCAGCAGGGATCGAACTATTACGAACTGGTCTATTACCCGAAGGTCATCACCGAAGCTCGCGCACGGCTCGCTTATGAAGTGCGCGTGCGTGACAGCTACGGCTATGAAAGCCGCTGCCGTTTCGAGCATACGCTTGCCAATACGCTTTCGATCCTACTCTCCGACGGCGGTACAGTCTCGGTTACAGGGGCATTGTCCTCGCAAAATACGGATGACGGGACGCTGCGTGCCGCCTGCTACGAACAGGGTTGCACCCTCACGGCGACAGCCGACGCGGGTTATCGTTTCGCGGGATGGTACGCTGACGAAGGGCATAGCGAACTGCTCTGCGCGACCGAGACGTATTCTTACGTGCCTAAGACGCATACCGTATCGTTATATCCTCTTTTCGTAACCGAGAAAGTCCATATCCTGACGGACATCTACACCGTACGCTTCGAGTGCGACGCGCCCGTCGAGGTGGATCAGGACGAGGAGTCGTTCATCGTGCCTGCGGGCAGTCGTTGCACGATCCGCGCTATGGAGCCGGCATTGCTCACAGGATGGTACGATGCCTTCGACAAAAGCCGCCGGCAGCTCATCACCGCCGATAAGACCTATTCCTTCGTCGCCACCGAGAAGCGGATCATCGCGCCCGACTACGCCGAAGGTACCGACCTGAGTGCCGCAGGTACGGCCAACAGCTACATCGCGCCCCGCATGCAGGAGATATATCTGTTCGATGCAACGGTGCAGGGCAACGGACGAGCGACCACGGGCATCACGCCGCAGAAACTCAAAGGGACATCCGCCCGCCTTATCTGGCAGACGGGAACGGCGGAGCGGGCTGTCGTATGCGATGTGGGCTACAACGGCAGCCGCATCAGCTTCCGCACGGGTACGGCCATCGGAGGCAACGCCCTTATTGGGCTGTTCGACAAGGACGGCGACTGCATCTGGTCGTGGCATATCTGGTCGGTCGATTACGACCCGGCAACAATGGCGCAGACCTATTCGTCCGGGGCTGTCTTTATGGACCGCAATATCGGAGCACTCACCACCGACTGCACGCAGCCCTCATCGCGCGGGCTTTACTACCAGTGGGGCCGCAAAGACCCCTTTCCGCATCCGGCGACTTGTCAGGATATAAACAAACGCGCCGACGCCGTATATGCCGAGGGATTCGAATACGCTGTCAGCTATCCCCGAAACGCCGGGACTGAAAGCCCTTATGACAATATGACCGTGGAGTGGTCGATTGCTCACCCGACAACCTTTATGAGCGATGCCATGTACGAAGATTGGGAAGAGTGGACATCAGTAGCCGATTGGCTTTATAATCATCATCCGAATCTTTGGGGGAACGTCACGACAAGCAACAACAATATTAGCAAGGTAAGCCTCAAATCAATTTATGACCCGTGCCCCGTTGGTTGGAAAGTCCCCAGCCCCGAAGATTTTGCCGGAATCGAGCGGGTAAGTCAGTCGTCGCCCTATTATGTAACGATTCATTACAACGGTAATCGCACCACGAATATCCCGACTGGAGGGACTTTCGTTGAAACACGCTTTATGAATAACGGACAGCTCGGACGGCTTTATACCAATGCGCCCTACAATATGCACTGGGGAACGTGGGCTTGTCGATATGGCGATATTTCCTGCACCTCGATTTTTTTCTCGACGGGTTCCGTACCATCATTTATCGGCACAACAGATTATTACCGCTATGCCGCAAATCCTATCCGCTGTATTCGGGAGTAGGCTTCCAAAGAATTACAACCATGAAAAAAAGACACATCATCACCTTAATGCTCTGCCTACTGGCTTTGTGGGGCAAGCCCCATCGGGTCGCAGCGCAGTTTTTCAGCGCCAAAGTAAACGCGTTGGCCGCACTCACCGCAACGGTGAACGTAGGAGTGGATGCCGCCGTCGCGGACAAGTGGACGTTAGACCTTTCCGCCTACTGGAATCCCGTAAACTCCGATTCGTTCAGTTGTCGGCTGTATGCCGCGCAGATCGGCACGAAACGCTGGCTTTACGAAGCGTTCGTGGGCCATTTCATCGGCAGCCAGCTAACCTATGGAAATTACCTGTACGGCGGTTCCCGACGCTACTACAAAGGCGGAATGGCCTTTTACATGAAAGACACCCGCCGCGACCGCATCCCGCCCGAATACGAATCCATCTTCATACACCACTACAAGCGGTGGGTTGTAGGCCCCTCGCGGGCAGAGATCAGTTTTAACTACTTATTCTAAAAGCAGCATGAAAAAACTTATTTATACCGTCGTCTGCATGATGCTTTTTTGCTGCGCCTGCTCGGATGCGGACATAGAGCTTAATCCGGCGACGCAGGCCAAACAGCAGCTTGCAATGACATTCCGCTGCGGGGCCATGTCCCCGACACGCGCCGCGACGAACGACACCCGCATCGACGACATCAATCTGTACTTGTTCCCCGTAAACGGCGGTCAGGCCCGGCACGTCTATATTGCTCCGGTGCGCCCCGTCGTGCTGGAACTGCCCAAAGGCGACTATACGCTTTACGCCATTGCCAACCTCGGACACGACGCGGGCGAGCGGACGCAGGATTTCGTTCGCTCGCTGCGCGTCGAACGGGAGCCTGCGGCCCTCGCGGATGCTCCCTTTCCCATGTCCGCGCAGCAGGCCGTCACCGTGCGCGGCGACACGCAGATCGCCGTATCTTTGCTTCGCGCCGTGGCAAAGGTCAATTTCAGCTACACCGTGGCTGCTGATTTCGCAAAGTCTTTTCATGTGAAGTCCGTGCAGTTTCGCAGCGCACCCCGTTCGGCGGCTCTCTTTGACTTCAGCCGCGCCGAGAGCAGCGAAGCCGTTGCCGACATGCCGCCCGTCGAAGCGTCGGCAACGGCCTATGCCGCGACCTGCTATTTATTGGAGAACAGGCAGGGAGAGGTTGCAGGCATCGGCTCCCAGCGGCAGAAAGATCAAACCCGCGCCCCGGAACATGCCACCTACATAGCCATAGCGGGCGAAGCCGACGGAACGCAGGTTGTGTACCGCATCTATCTCGGAGAAAACAACACGACGGATTTCAATGTCGGCCGCAACCGGGTTTACAACATCGACGCCCGCATCCTCGGTCTGAACACCGTGGACTGGCGGGTATCGACGGCAGAACTCACCGTCACGCCATTTGCCGAAAACCATGCACCGGGGGAACCTGCGACAACCGAACTGCGGCTTACATCCACGAACAACCCCGAAAATGTCTATTACTTGTCCTATCATATCGACGCCGGGACGGGGATAGTCGCCATCGACGGCGTGAATCGGAACCCCGGTACGCCTTATCCGTTCTTTTCGGGCAACGGAACAGTAACGGCCGGTATCAGCTATACGCAGGCAGAGCCGGGCGACGTGCGGCTCCGTCTGACGGTTACGGACAAATACGGATTCAGCATGGAGCGTGTGCTGACAACGGTATTCAAAAACCCGGAACTGACGATAACCTATGCCCAGCAGGGAAATGAACTGACGGTTTATGACCGGGCATATATCGACTATACCGTGTCACAACCCGGTTACTCCGGGAACTACACCGTAAAAGTGGAAGGTGTTCCGTCCGTGTACTATGGTCGTTATGGCTCCGACGTTCCCCTGACGACATTCACCCAATACGGGAACGGCACAAATACATTACGGGTGAAGCCAAATATGCTTGGGCCGAACCCGCTGAAAATAACCGTAACCGACACCGACGGCCACAGCGCGGAGATCATCACATCGGTAATGGGTATTAAGACCACCGCCGACCTCCAACCGACATTCAGCACATCGGGGGGCTTGCTCTATGTTACCGTGGAATCTTCGCAGCCCGTAGTGGACGACCTGACCGTGAAAGTGACGGCCAATGCCGACATATATTCTTTCGGTGGGGCCGTGACAAAAAAGCAGTATATCGTAACGGTGAAGATTGAAGCCGACCATACGACAGGAAAAGGGTCTGTATCATTGAGCGGGTTAGGGAGTTACGCCACGTTCACAGTAACGTCTTATTCCGCGGAATTTAAGCGCACATCGGATAACGGATTGGTCGAATATAAATTGCAGTAGAAAATGAAAAGGATAATGAAAACTATTGCCGTATGCTTGGCCGCGTTGCTTTGCGGCTGTTCGATAACCGGGCATCTGGAGCGTCGCCAATACTGCGCCGACGTGTTGCACGTCAGCCGCGAACAGCGCGAACGCGAGCAGCAGACCTACCAGCCGCCCGCCTTGAAGATCGAATGGGACAGCAACCGTTTCTACCTCGTGCCGACCGAAGTACAGGAGAACGGCGAACGTATAATGGCAATGCAGATTCAGCAGGTAACCATACGCGCCAAAGCCCGAACGCTTCCCGAACGGCTCGGAAAGGTCACAATCGACTTTGTGATCGACATGCCGCGCCAGTTGCAGGGCGCATGCCGGAGCGTCATCGTAACCCCCTATCTGCACAAGTACGGCGAAGCGCATGCTTTGCAGGACATCACCATTCGGGGCGGGCTGTTTTCACGGGTGCAGCAGCGCGACTACTGGCAGTTCGGCAAGTATGTCCGGGCTTTCGCACCCGACAGCAGCGCCGAAGCCCGCGCTTTCGCCCGCTTCGTGAAATATCCCTATCCGGAGGGCGTGCGGCTCGACAGCGTGGCGGCCCATCCCGGCCATATCTCGTACTACTATTCGCAGGAGGTCCCGACAGACGAAACGTCGAAAACGATGCTTGTAACCTTACAGGGCCGTGTCGTGGCCCTCGACGACAGCAGCTACACGCTGCCCCCGTCCGATACGCTGACCTATCACGTTTCGTCGATGCTCTCGTTCGTCGATACCACGACGCGCTACAAAATAAAGGTCATAAACAAGTACGCCACCGTGCAGGACCGCAACTACATTCAGTTTTTGGTGAACGACACCCGTGTACTCGACACCCTCGGCAGAAACACCGCACAGCTCGGTAAGATTCAGGCACGCATGGCCGGACTGATCGCCCAGCAGGAATTTTTCGTCGATAGCGTCGTGCTCACGGCCTCGGCATCCCCGGAGGGAAGTTTTGCCCGCAACCGTAGTCTGGCGCAAGGCCGCGCCCATGCCCTCAAAGGCTACCTGCGGGAGCGCATCGGCCCCCAGGTCGATACGCTCGTTCGGGTGCGGTGGGTGGCCGAGGACTGGCCCGAACTGGCGGCCCGCATCCGTGGTGACGAAAGCCTGCCGCACCGCGCCGAAATACTGGAGTTGATCGCCGCCGAGAAAGACCCCGACCGACGGGAGCGGCTGATCCGCGAACGATACCCGGCGGATTATCGCTATCTTAAAGAAAGCGTCTATCCGTGGCTGCGGGCCGTGACATTGCGTTACGACCTGCGCAGGCAGGGAATGATAAAGGACACCATTCACACCCGCGAGGTCGATACGGCTTATATGCGGGGTGTGGACCTGCTGCAAAAGCGCAGGTATGCGAAAGCCCTTTACATCCTGCATGAATACCACGACCGGAACACCGTTGTTACGCTCCTTTCGCTCGGCCATGATGCACAGGCGTTTGAAATGCTCGACGGGCTGGAACAGACCGCGACCGTCGAATACCTCAAAGCCGTGGCCTGCTCCCGCCTGGGCCGCAAGGCAGAGGGCCGCGAACATTTCCTGACGGCCTGCGGCATGGACGAGCGGATGCAGTACCGCGGGAACCTCGACCCCGAAATAACCGAACTTTTAAAGGAATAAGCCATGAAGATAGGACTGATAGACGTAGACGGCCACCACTTCCCGAACCTTGCCCTGATGAAACTTTCGGCATGACACAAAGCGCACGGCGACAGCGTGGAGTTTGCCGACCCCATGTTCGGGCAATACGACCGGGTGTATATGTCCAAAGTATTTACATTCACACCCGATTATCCGTACGGATTCCCCTGCGAGGTAATAAAGGGCGGAACTGGGTATCGGGACTATGCGACCGTGCTGCCCCCGGAGGTCGAACACACCTGCCCTGATTACGGGCTGTATAACTATCCTGCGGCAATAGGTTTTCTGACCCGCGGATGCGTGAATCGCTGCCCGTGGTGCGTGGTTCCCCGAAAAGAGGGCGCATTGCGGGGAAACGCTGACATAGAAGAATTTCTGGACGGACGCCGCAATGCCGTACTGCTCGACAACAACGTACTTGCGTCCGGGTGGGGACTGGAGCAGATCGAGAAGATTATCCGGTTAGGGGTGCGCGTAGACTTCAATCAGGGACTTGATGCCCGGCAGATCGCCCGGAATCCCCCAATCGCCGAACTGCTCTCGCGGGTGAAATGGATGCGTTATATCCGCATGGCTTACGACAGCACCGCCGTCCGCGACGATGTGCGCAAGGCCATAGAACGGCTGAAAAAATGCGGTATGAAGCCCGCAAAGATGTTTTTCTATGTGCTGGTCCGGGAGGTGGACGACGCGCTGGCCCGCATCGAAGAACTGGACGCGCTGGGATGTCAGCCCTTTGCACAGCCGTACCGCGATTTTGAGAATAAGATACGCCCGACACCCGAACAGCGGCGACTGGCCCGCTGGTGCAACCATAAACCGACGTTTCACACCGTGAACTACAAAAACTACAAAGAATAACGCTATGAAAAGGAAATCATTCGTAAGCATTTTAATCGTGCTGCTGGCCCTGTTCAGCCTGACCCGCTGCAAGCTGGCAGAGGTCGAAACAATCGACGAAATACCGTGCCCCGGAGTGGGGATAGACACGGTGATAATCCCCGGCTGGGACAATCAGCCTGATGACTAAAACAAATGTCCAGCCTTTCAGGGCTGGACATTTGTTATTTGAACGGATTAAGTTTTGCATCGTGTGCTTTTTTTTCGATCAAATTCTGCCTTTCTTTTTCGAGAATTGATAACACATTTGGCTTGATGTTGGCATTGCGTTTTTTGCATTCCTCTTTTAAGAGGTTAATTCTTGTTTTGACTTCTGAAACAAGAAATTTAATATCCTCTTTTACTCGTTCTTTCCATTCATCGCTTAGTGGGATGCGTGTATATTCTGTTATAATGGTTAAGGTTAATCCATTTGCATTTGCACTTCCCTTTATAGGAGCATAGTGTGTATCGGTAGGAGTATTGAAAAAGAAAGTATAATCACCTTGGATTTTGAATTTATAATCGACTGCGACAAAATCATAAAACTCATGGATTGCACCAATTCGTAATTCTGGTCGTAACGCTTCTCGCGAAATGGGCATAAGATAACTAATTGGCTCAACATCTTCTGTTGTAAACTCCGTGTCGCAGATAATGCTATATTGTTGTTCTATTCTGTCCGCGATCTTTTGCAAGTCGCAATTTAATAGCTCATTATCTGTTATTTTGTTAAGTTCGGATGCGATTTTCTTATCGCTTTCATCGAATCGGGTTTGAATGGGAGTATTGTTGAAGAGATACATAATAGGAATGGGTTAGTGTTTCACAAATGTATGAATAATTATTTTTTAAGCTAAAAAGTTTTATTGATTGTTGTGAGAGTATAATTTCTCTGCATATAATCCATAGGTATGTGATTGTTGTCTGAATTTATATACATCAAATTTCTTTTCTTTTGCTATATTGATTATAGTATCTATGTTACCGTCAAATTTGCATCCTAAATACACTCTATTAATCAAGTTACGCATTTGTAATTTTACCGGTTCGTCTAAATTCAGATAGGGATTAGGAGTTTGCCGCAGTATCAGACGATACTCCTTTTCATGTTCCCACCACTTCGCTTTTGTCGATAGAAAACCGTTGATTTCGTTCTGGGCTTTTTTGGATGGGGTGTTATCAATCCGGGGTGTCTGATAGTCAAATGGTACTATATTGATAAGATTTAAATCTGGAAGTTTATTTTTGTATACAACCTTTCTGAATGAGAGGTAACTATTGATTTTATCGTGAAAATGGTTAATTAAAGAGGTATAAATGTCTTTCATATTGACACCTATACACATGCCTTTGTGCTCGTTGTAATAACTCCACATCAAAAAGGTGGTAGCAGTTTCACTTAAACTACAAATTCCGAAATATTTGGTGAGTTCATTTAAGTCAAAGGACACACTAAATTCCGGGTATTTTCCCTGACATTCGTGCGAAAGGTAACAATCGTAAGGGTCATTCAGAAAGCCTGTTCGCCTGAACCATAATTCTTCTTTTTGCAGCATGGATAAACCACCAGTGGTATCAATGTACTTATATAGAATAGCAGGATGTTGGTCTTTATTGGTCATAGTAGATTCTTGCGCTTTAAATCGTTGATAAAGATACAAAAAAATGCCATTTACCATTAAGATATTTTCACTACCTTAATGGAAAATTTGAACGATATGTTTGACTTGAATAACCTTATCGGTCGTCTCCGGCGAATTGAAAATGATCCTGCAGCTCAATTCGAAGATATTGAAGATGCGTTTAATGATATGATAGGGCAGCCGATTGTTGCGCCAATTATAACCATGCCTGCCGGGATATTGGTATTACGCGCTCGTCAGGTAAAATCATTTAATGAAGTTCAGAGTGAAGAACAAATCAGCTATTTGCCGCAGCAACTTTGTGAAAAATTCGGACGGGCGAATATGCCGGATAATCCCTTATTCTATGGTGTTCTTGTAAATCGAGATAACGAAGAAGAAATCCCGCGTCTAACAAATAGTATTATACTGTCGCTATTTGAAGCCTGTCCCTTTTTTCGAGGACCGATGATAGATGAAGAATATCGTGCTGTTGTCGGATGTTGGGAATCATATAAACCACTTGACGGATTGACGATTATAAATCCAGATTTACGTGAAAACAGGTCCGGGATTAATCGTCAGGTAGCGAATGGACTTTCGAATTTCTTGGCAGAAATTGAAGAATTGCGTAGGGCTGGAGCGGATTTCTATTCTGATGACGAAATAATAAATTTTCAACGATATATGCACCATAAATTTACAGATAACGTTAATGCAGACAGAGAGTACTGGATTCCCGCAAAATTTACGTTTGATGTGTTAGTGCAACCCATTATTGACGGAATATTTTACGAGAGTTCACAAGGACGTGTAGACGATCGACTGAAGGATTGTATTAGTGTTGCGCTTAAACCGCAATCAGTAGATACGAAATTGCATTTTCTTGGGGTCTATGATGTTCTGATAAAAAATGATGGGGAGAAAGTTACGATTTCTGCACCTATATTTCGGAACCTTTAATTGTATAAATTACATGGCCTTTACCTGAATAATGTCGCCCCAACTGGTCGTATATCGTTGGGAAAGGTGTTCGCGGTTCATGCGGTAGGGCGGTGTCGCGCCCTGCGTGGCGAGGCTTATCTTGTTTCGGCCGTAGGTCTTGTTCAAGGCGTCCATGACCGCCATGATCCGCGTATGTTTGTCCCGGTCAATCGGGTCGAACATATTGATTTGTACTCCTTCGTTCGACCGAATATCCGAAAGAACCACGCCCGCACGTTTGTAGCCGTAGCCTTTGGAGTACAAGTCCCGCAGTATCTTGCCCGCATATTTTACCAATTCGATGGTGCTGTCTGTCGGGTTGGGCAGTTTCAGCAGCGCATTTTCATAGCTTTGCGGCTTGTCGGGGCGGTGGCGGTTCGTCAGGATGAACACCCGGATTTCCCCGCAGACGGATTGCTGCTTGCGCAGCTTTTCGGCGCTGGTGGCGGTGAAAAGCGCGATATTACGGTGCAGTTCGCCGTAATCGGAAACGTCGTTGTGAAATGTTCGGGAGGTGCGTATCTGCTGCTTGGGCTGCGGCATATCATCAAACCCTATACAAGCTTCGCCCCGCAGCTCTTTCCACATGCGCAGAGCCGTAATGCCGCCCATGTTCAGGCGCACCCACTCCGGGG
>OHKA01000255.1_pt1 | contig 24226 bp, 22 predicted proteins | sample 1568751 | NCBI WGS metagenome assembly OHKA01 (sample SAMEA3879525, study PRJEB24766) | human gut metagenome | biome: human-associated habitat; feature: feces | place: USA | collected 1985/1987 | reverse complement strand
ATATATTCCTTTTTAGTCTTTCGATAAATTTTATGATTATGTTTTTCATAATCTCTGGAGTGATTAAGATGAAAACTGATAATATGGATATTACAATTGATGATATTATCAATACCGTAAAAAGTTATAATCCACAAGCTAATTTTGATTTAATTACTAAAGCTTATAATCTTGCTTATGAGGCACATGCTGACCAAAAACGTATTTCAGGTGAAATGTATATCACACACCCATTACATGTCGCTATGATTTTAACTGATTTACATATCGATGATGTTACTATTGCTGCTGCCTTATTGCATGACGTTGTGGAAGATACAATCTATACCATTGAACAAATGAAAGAACTCTTTGGCGAAGAAGTTGCTATGCTCATTGACGGCGTAACTAAACTCAGCAAAATGAAATATAAATCCAAAGAGGACCAACAGCTTGAAACATATCGCAAAATGTTTTTAGCTATGGCTAAAGATATTCGTGTAATCATGATAAAATTAGCCGACCGCTTGCATAATATGCGTACCTTAAAATATATGCGTGAAGAAAAACAAAAACGCATTGCTAAAGAAACGCTAGAAGTTTATGCACCACTTGCTAATCGCCTTGGTATTTCCAATATCAAATGGGAACTTGAAGATTTATGTTTGCGTTATCTTGAACCTGAAACTTATTATGATTTAGTAGATAAAGTAAATCAAAAACGTGAAGAACGTCAAGGTTTTATCAATGACGCTGTAGCAAAAATACAGCAAGAATTTGATAAAATTCATTTAAAAGGTGAAATCAAAGGTAGAGCAAAACATTTCTACAGTATCTACCGCAAAATGAAAAAAAGCAATAAAGATATCTCCGATATTTTCGATTTACTCGCTGTGCGTGTATTAGTGCAGACTATCCCTGATTGCTACACTGTACTTGGTATTATTCACGCTATGTGGAAACCACTACCAGGTAGATTTAAAGATTATATCGCTGTGCCAAAAACTAACGGCTACCAATCTTTGCATACTACTGTAATCACAGATAATGGTCTTCCACTTGAAATTCAAATTCGTACTTTTGCTATGCATGCTATTTCTGAATATGGTATTGCTGCTCACTGGAAATATAAAGAAGCTGGCAATAAAAGCATAGGAGCCAATAGCGAATACGATAAAAAACTTTCATGGCTTCGCCAAATGATTACACTTCAAGATGAATTTTCCGACCCACGCGAATATTTTGAAGCACTCAAAATTGATATTTTCTCCGATGAAGTATTCGTATATACTCCTCGCGGTGATGTTATCAATTTACCAAAAGGCTCAAACCCTATAGATTTTGCTTATCACATTCATACAGATATCGGCAATCACTGTGTAGGTGCTAAAGTAAATGGCAAAATTGTTCCACTTGAATATACTTTGCAAAACGGTGATATCGTTTCTGTAATTACCAATAAACAAAATAATGGCCCAAGTCCAGATTGGTTGAATATCGTAGCTTCTTCACAAACAAGAACAAAAATCCGCCAATGGTTCAAAAAACAACGCCGTGAAGAGAATATCGCTCGCGGTCTTGAATTACTAGAAAATGAAGCTAAACATTTAGGCTACAATTTTAAAGATTTAGCGAAAAATGATAGACTTTTACAAGTGGCTCAAAAATTAAATATCCAAAATACTGATGATATGTTTGCTTCTATCGGTTTTGGTGGTATCACTGTAAATAGCATTATGAGTAAACTCATTGCTTTTTATAAAAAAGACCTACAGGAAATCACCCCTCCGGATATTTCACAAATGCTTGAAAAAATCAAGCCTAAAACACCTAAGAAAAAAGCAAGTCATGGTATTTTAGTCGAAGGTGAAGATGGTTTCCTTGTGCATTTAGCAAAATGTTGTAATCCTATCCCAGGCGACCAAATAATCGGTTATATAACTCGTGGTCGCGGTGTGTCCGTTCATCGCGCCGATTGTCCAAATGTATTGCGTGAAGGCAATGATATGATGCGCGTCATTGATGTAAATTGGGATATCAGCACAGACCAATCTTATCCTGTAACTATCGAAGTTGGTTGCTACGATAGACAAGGTATCTTAACTGAAATTATCGCTAGAATTTCTGATGCGAAAATAAATATTGAAAATATTTCCTCTCGCAGTATTCCTAGCAATAAAACTGCTGTCATGACTATTACTTTCCATACAAAAAATTTAGCTCGTGCAGAACAATTAATGAATACTCTCCGCCGTCTCAAAGATGTTTACAGCGTTCGTCGTAATTTGAGTAGTTCTGCTAAAGAAAAATAAACTAATAAAAATTACAAAGGAGCATTATCATGAAAATAAAAGCCTTAGTAGTTGGCCCAATCATGGAAAATTGCTATATTTTATATGATGAACAAACTTTAGAAGGCATAATCGTCGACCCAGGCGATGAAGCTACAAGTATTTTAAATGTAGTCGATAATTTAAAACTTCATATTAAATATATTGTAAATACACATGGTCATGCTGACCATATTGGCGCTAATAAAGAATTAGGTTTAGCTCTAAAAGCAAAATTGGCTATTCATGCTGATGATGCTTGTATGCTCACTGACCCACATCTCAATCTTTCTGAAAATGGCTATATGGGTAGACCTATAATTTCTCAACCTGCCGATATAATCTTACATGAAGGCGATATTATTTCTTTTGGCAATTGCAATCTAAAAGTAATCCATACTCCAGGGCATACACCTGGTGGAATTTGCCTTGTTGGTGAAGGCGTTGTTATGAGTGGCGACTCTTTATTTGCTGGCTCTATTGGTAGAACTGATTTTCCTACTGGCTCTATGACTGATTTAATTTCCAATTTAAAAGCAAAAATCTTGACTTTAGATGAAAATTTAACTGTTTTTCCTGGTCATGGTGGAGCAACTACTATTGCCTATGAAAAACAAATCAATCCTTATTTAGGTTAAACAAAAATGATACATGATTTTTCACCCGAAATCTTAGATTTAAATACTATTGATGAAGCACGCCAAGCTATGCAAGATATCCACTGCACTGATGCTGGCATAAAAATAATGCAAGATAAAGCTCTTTTCAAAGTGATAAAACTCTATGATGTAAATAGCAAAGCTGCCAATATTTTAAAACAAACATTTTTAAGCAAAGGTGGCGAAGTTGCTATCTCTCGTCATTGTGCTGATTTAAGCAAAGAAACTAGTGATGTCATCATCATGGCGACTATATATCAATACAAAAGAGCCATACCTGTATTGAAAATGCAACCTTGGAAATTAAAACAAATCGCTGAAATTTTAACTACCATGATAAAAGAGGTTTAAAGATGTTTTATTCTTGTAAATATCAATTTGAAAATATCTCTTTATATCTAGTAGCGACAGAAACTCATTTAATTAATATTCAATTTACGCAACCACAAAAAGCTCTGTTACAAACAACAGAGCTTTTATCTATGGCTACTATTCAATTAGATGAATACTTCCAAGGGAAACGCACTATATTTTCTTTACCATTTAAATTAACAGGTACGCCATTTCAACTTGCAGTATGGAAAGAGCTTCAAAATATTCCTTATGGAAAAACTACTAGTTATAAAGAAATCGCTCAAAAAATCAATAAGCCTAAAGCATGTCGAGCTGTAGGCATGGCTAATAATAAAAACCCACTGCCTATTATCATTCCCTGTCATCGTGTGATTGGCTCTAATGGAAAATTAATCGGTTATGCAGGTGGATTAAAATTAAAAAATTATCTCTTAGAATTAGAAAAATCACATACTAATTTTTAATATAAAACTACAAATATAAGAAGGTTGATTTTATGAACTACAAAGGCGTTATATTTGACCTTGATGGCACTCTTGTCAATTCTTTAACAGATTTAGCAAATAGTGTAAACATTGTACTTACTGAATATAATTTACCTACTCATGATATCGAAAGTTATAAATATCGTGTAGGTAACGGCATAAAAAAATTAATGGAGCGTTCCCTACCTCAAGATAAACAATATCTTTTAGATGAAGCTTTAGCTAAATTCAAACAAGTATACGCTAAACATAATTTAGACCATACAGCTCCTTATGAAGATATCTTAACTTTATTAAAAAAATTGCAACAACAAAATATAAAACTCGGTATTTGTACAAATAAACATGATGAAGCTGCCAAAAATATCGTAAAATTATTATTTGGTGAAAGTATTTTCAGCGAAATAATCGGCGATAAAGCTGGATTAAAACGCAAACCCGACCCAGGCAAAGTCTTGATGATTGCCCAAAATTGGCAATTAAAACCTCAAGAAATAGCTTATCTTGGGGACTCTGATGTAGATATGCAGACTGCCAAAAATGCCGATATGTTAGCTGTTGGTGTATTATGGGGCTTTAGACCTGCTGATGAATTAAAACAAAATGGCGCAGATATTTTAATTGCTAAACCACTTGATTTATTAACTCAAGTATCATTTGCTAAATAATTTTTTATTATAGAAAGGATTTTTTAATTAATGAAAAGTAAAATTCCTGTTCAATTAGGACAGAAATATGAAATAAAAATCACAGGAATGGGGCAAAGCGGTGAAGGCGTTGGACGCTTTGAAAATTTCACTGTATTTATTCCTTATGCACTTCCTGGAGAAACTGTAGAAGCTAAAATCACACTTGTGAAAAAAAATTATGCTACAGGTGAAATAGTATCTATACTTGAAAAAACTTCAGACAGAATAAAACCAATCTGTAAAGTATATGATGACTGTGGTGCTTGCCAACTTCAACATTATTCTTATGAAGCTCAACTAAATGCAAAAAAACAAAAAGTAATCGATATGATGGAACATATCGCCATCAAAAAAGATATCATCATTCACCCTACTATGCCATCTGTTCATGAATGGCACTATCGCAATAAAATGCAATTTCCAATCGGCAGAAGTAAAAAAGAAGGTATTATCGTCGGTTGTTATGCTCATAGCAGTCATAATATCATCAATACTGAAAACTGCCATATTCAAAAACATACAAATAATGTAATCGCCAATGCTGTACGTGAAATGGCAACAAAATTTAAATTAAGTGTCTATGATGAAAAAACTCACTATGGTCTTTTACGCCATGTCGTAGGTCGTACTAATCGCGACGAAACTGAATGTATGGTCGTACTCGTTACTGCTCAACCAAAAATACCTCGCGTACGTGAAATCGTGAATTTCTTACGCTCCAAAATTCCAAATTTGACAAGTGTAGTACAAAATATCAATACTGGTAGAAATAATATCATCATGGGCAAAGAGTGCAAAATTCTTTGGGGTGCCTCTCATATCACAGACAGATTAGGCAGTCTAAAATTCAAAATATCTGCACTTTCCTTCTTCCAAGTAAATACAGAACAAGCAGAAAAATTATATGAATGTGCTTTAAAATACGCTAATTTAACAGGTAAAGAAACTGTAATTGACGGCTATTGCGGCACAGGTACTATCTCTTTATTTTTAGCTCAAAAAGCAAAAAAAGTTTATGGTATGGAAATCGTACCTGAAGCAATCCGCGATGCTATTGCTAATGCTCGTGATAACAATATAAGAAATGCTGAATTCTTAACAGGCGATGCTGCTAAATTAATGCCTCAACTTTATCGCAAAGGACTTCGTCCAGATGTAATCGTAACTGACCCACCAAGAGCAGGCTGTGCACCAGAAGTTTTAAAAACTTTCGCTGCTATGAGACCAAAACGCATTGTCTACGTATCTTGTAACCCTGCATCACTTGCTCGCGATATCGGTATCTTAGACGAATTAGGCTATAAAGCTACAGAAATCCAACCTGTAGACATGTTCCCACAAACAGGTCATGTAGAATCTGTATGTCTATTATCCCATCAAAATACAAAGTAGGTTTCAGTACCATATAAACCAGAGAATGATAACTAGGAGCTGATACCTGGAAGCGCGACATACAAAAAGATCAAAGAGTATATCGCAACGAAATATAATGCTAACGTTTATAGCTCAGATCAAGGAGAAGGGGGGCATTGATAAGCGTGAATGCTTCAATAAACCGAAGAGTGTTGACAGTAAGCAGCCTCAGATACCTGCTGATAAAGAACAGATAATCATGGATGCGCTGAAGCATTTCAATATAATCCGAAAATTAAACACAACCAAAAATTAACCTGCAGTAATGCAGTCAAAGGAGCCAATACTTGCAGCAAAGTTCTGGCTCCTTTTTTGTGTGTTATTATACACGATAAAAGTAAGTACGTATTGGCTTCTGATATTTTGCTTGTTATAATACAATCATAAGTTAATAATAAATGTTCACCGTTAGTGTATATTCTACCGTATAAGCTTATAGCAAAAGTTTGTGATATGAAGGCTGTGAACAGATACTTAGGAATTTCCCCTGATCATCTGTTTGCAGCCCTATTTTTTTGAAAACAAAAAGGATTTAAGATAACAAGACCTATGGAAAGCAAAACGAAAAAGTATCAGATCATGAATGATTCTAGCCGAGTAAATAATAAAGGGATCAAATAGAAGAAAGCGAACGGAAAGTTTTTGTTTGAGCCACATCATAGTTACCTGATCAAAACAAGTATTGCAAAAGAGCGTAATAAGCGAGCTGCTAAAATCGTTCGTATCGTATGTACCATGATAGAAGAATCTGGTGATCCCAACACATACGACATCGAGAGATATTGAACCTCTTCAAAAGATACAGACTACCGTAAAGGCAAATGCACTTACATATTACAAGATTATCTATGTTCTGAATGCATAAAAGAGATGGCACGCATCCAGTGATTTCCTGGAGTAGTTCAAAGCAAATAACAATAACACGATGTGCCTGAAGATTTCATAGAATGAATCAATCGTACAGGAATCAATATATGGTGAGTTAGTTTTTATATGGAGTCAAAAATACTTACCCTATATAATATATAACATCTTACCTAAAATACTGTATTGTAAGTTTATTAATTATGATATTATATATTTTAGTAGAAAGCATAATTAAACTACTTAAACTATCTAATAAATTATCACTATAAATATTTACGTATGCAAAGCACAGCTCTGCCACATTTGCAGTTCGTGAGCTATGTGATACGGTACATGAACTAGCTGGTTTACCTAAGGAATAATTGACTTGGAAAGTGCATACGACTATAATCATATACGTATGGACATAATACGTTTCCCGATGAAAGGGTGGAAATAGATATGGCAAAAAAAGGAAATATCTTTGATAGTGCAGTTCAGGCAAGAGTACAGGAGCAAGAAAAGATTACTGCTGCGGTAACTAGTGTTGCGCCCAACAAAAAGGTTGCCAAAACAAAAATTACACTGTCAATCACACAAGAGGACAGTGATATTGTGAAAATGCATGCGCTCAAGAATCATACGACTGTAAGCGATCTATTACATGAATGGATTCAGGAAAAGTGCGTGAAGTGATAATCAGATAATAAAAGGATGATATACATATATGAATGAATTTATTAATGGTGAATGCTTAGAGGAAATGAAAAAAATGCCTGATGAGAGCATTGATTTTATTTTTACTTCACCGCCATACGCTAATCAAATCAAAGATTATGGAGCTACTGGGATAAAGATTAAACCTGATCAATTTGATAATTGGTTTTTACCACGTGCTCAAGAAATGTATCGAATATTGAAATCAGAAGGAAGTTTTGTATTAAATATCAATGATAAACTTGATGGTAAGTTTCAAAGTTTATTTGTATTTAAGCTGGTCGTAATGTTGGTAGAACAAGTGGGATTTCATCTTGTGCGTGATTATATTTGGTATAATCCAGCAACACCTCCAAATGTGTTTTCAAGAGGTACAATGGGTAGAACAAAAAAATCTCACGAATACTGTTTATGGTTCAGTAAAACAGACAAGTGGACATTTAACATGGATCCTATTCGAAAACCATATGGTGATAGAATGATGGAATTGTTTCAATCTGCTCCGCAGGGCGACCGAAGTGCGAATTCTCGTCCGAGCAGGCATAATTTCGATTTAAGCCGTGCATGGAAAAATAATGGAGGTTCTGATCCAGGAAGTGTTATCTCAATAAGTAATACGAGTAGCAATGATACATTTCATCGTTTATGTAAACAGTTTGGAATTGGTCATCCAGCACGTTTTCCCGAATCACTTGTTGAGTTCTTTATTAAAGCAGGTACAAATGAAGGAGACGTTGTACTTGATCCATTTGGTGGTTCTGGAACTACTGCTATTGTTGCCCATAGACTAGGACGTGACTTCAGATATATTGAGATAAATCCTGAATATCATGAAATGGCACAAAAGTGGTATGAAGTAGAATTTTCTTCTGATGCAGTATACAACAAAAATATGGACCGCTTCTGCACGGATATGCTTCCAAAATGCAAATGGTCCCTATTACCTTTTGGCTTTTTATATGATCTTTATAAAGCGTGGTTCCCTACAGTTGGTTTATATGAAAAGCCTCAAACAAAGACTGTTTTTGTGGCCCGATTAACGGAATTTCTGAAGAACGATTCAAATTGGAACGTTGCTAATAGTTTATTGTCAACTGATGCTAATAACATGCCTATGCCAGAGCTATTGATTGCGAAATATGATTTAAAAAACTGGATGAATAAAGATTATAAGGGCGATAATGTCGACATGATATGTAGCCCATCTATTCAGACAAAGTATAAGGGGATTTATAGAAATGGCAAGCCATCGTTTATCTCAGAAGGAACTGCATGATCTATTCTTGGAAGATTTAGGCATTTGTGCTGAGGATGTTGAAAATAATGGTCATAAGCCATTAATGTTACGATTAAAGTATCCATTCAATCGTGAATTGAAAGTATATCTTTTCAATTGCACAGCGCCGCCAGGCGGAAGGTCAATAGATGAGTTTAAGGTCCAATTGATTTTGGATGGTCAAAAACGTGGAGAAAGAGGAAAATTTGATACATCTGATGGTAGGACAACATTGATAGTCGGATATGCAACACCGTTTATCGATCTGTCTGGTGGAATTTGGGTTTTATTTGAATTAGATAAACATAAGGAATTTGCATATTCAGCAAATATTCAGGTATATCTGAGACAAATATTGCCTGCACTTGAGGAAAAAATCTACGTATGCCAGAAAAATAATAAGGAGATCCTCGTAATTGCTCAACGACAGTATCTCAAAGATGCGTTACAAAAGCGATTTAGCATTGATCTTCAAATAATGTTAGAGAGGGCGAAACATGGAGTTACAGAAACATGATTTCAGGCCTGATTATAATAAGAACGAACATGACATAGCAGATGATTTTTATCTTCCTGCTATGCGTAGTTCTTGTCAATATGACCGTATATCAGGTTATTTTGGAAGTACAATATACATTCTTGCTTGGTCTGCGCTTCAAGCATTTGTTGCAAATGGCGGAAAAATTCGCATTATTTGTTCGCCTGTAATTTCAGACACAGATAAAGACGCAATGACCGAAGGTTATTCTGCAATCAATGACGTAATCTTAAAAGAATCACTATCTAAGGAATTGAATGAGTTATTTGCACTTGATAGTCTTTCAAAACCTGCACGTGCTTTGGCCTGTCTCGTAGCTGAAGGTGTTATAGATGTCAAGATTGCAGTACCTGAAAGCGGAATGGAACCAGATCTTGAGAGATTATTTCATGATAAAGTAGGAGTCTTTACCGATTCACATGGAAGTGCAGTAGGATTTAGAGGTTCTATGAATGAAACTTTTCAAGGATTGTCAGATGGTGGAAATTTAGAGTCTATAGATGTATTTCCGAGTTGGGCAGATGTTCGGGATGCACAGCGAGTACGAAGTGCTACGAGTTATTTTAATAGACTTTGGAATAAATCCGAGCCACACGTTTTAGTTTATGATTTTCCTGATGCTGTTAGAAAAAGTTTGATTGATAAAAGTAATGGATACGACTGGAAAACACTTGTAAAAGAAATATCTACATCAATATCACTTGCTAAAAAATGGGCACCAAATAAAAAAAATGCGTCAAAATCACCACGAAAGCATCAGTTAATGGCTTTGGAGAACTGGGTAAGTAATGGAAGACGTGGTATTTTAGAGCATGCAACAGGCAGTGGAAAAACTTTTACGGCAATTTGCGCCATTCGTGATGCTTTAGATCGTGACAAGTCAGTTTTAGTATTGGTCCCGTCAAAAGAGCTTTTACGGCAATGGAAAACAGAAATCGAAGATAATATAAAGGATATCCCTGTCCGATATTTAATGTGTGGTGATGGATTCAATTCCTGGAAAACTAATAATACATTGCAGTTGTGGACACGACCAAGCGATACGCAGAAGAAAATAACTATTGCAATTATGGATACAGCATGTGGTGATCATTTTATTCGCAATGTGGTTGATGGCTCACATTTATTGCTTGTTACTGATGAAGTGCACCGCATTGGTAGTCCTGCAAGAAGAAATATTTTGAAAATTAATGCAGGTGAGAGATTAGGTCTGTCAGCAACACCAATCCGTTATGGAGATCCAGAAGGAACTGCTGCAATTTTTGAATATTTTGGCGGTGTTGTACCACCTGTTTTTTCATTGGAAGATGCCATAAAAAGCAATGTACTTACGAAATATTATTATCATCCGCTTCAAGTTCATCTAACCCCAGAGGAACAGGATGAGTGGAAATCAATATCCAAAGAAATAAGTCGATTGATTGCTATAGAGAAAAGATCAGGTGAGTCCATTAGTACAATAATTGCATCCAATCCAAGAATACAGATGAAGTTACTTTCAAGAGCACGCATCGTAAAACAAGCAGCCAATAAAATACCGCTTGCTCTTGAAATAATCAAAAAATATTACAAGGATGAGCAAAGATGGATTATTTATTGTGATAATCAAAGACAACTTGGAGATATTCTCTCCTTGCTCTTAGATAATGGATTTAATGCGTATGAATATCATTCTGATATGGATGGCGATAGAAATGAGACTTTAAGCTATTTCGGAAAATATGGCGGTATACTTGTTTCCATTCGTTGTTTGGATGAAGGCGTTGACATACCGTCAACGACACATGCATTGATCTTAGCATCTTCAAAGAATCCACGAGAATTTATTCAGCGACGTGGTCGCATACTTAGACGATATCCAGAGAAATATTTCGCACAGTTATATGATGCGATTATAATGCCTGAGATTTCATTTGATGATGAGGAAGATGCTAGCAATTCAATTGTTATGGCTGAATTGTCACGTGCAATTCAATTTGGCGAATGGGCAGAAAACCCATCGTGTGTGTCAGATTTGCGTATTATTGCGCGAAGATATGGCATTAATTATCAAGATATTAAGGATGGAGGAATCGAGGATGACAAGACAGAACGTGACTGAACTTCTGGCCGTTTTGGAAGAAATTCGATCAAATGAATATCCAGATGTGCCAAAAGAAATGATAGAACAGATTGCTTTAGCACAGTTTGATAATCAGGATGACCGTAATAAGGCAAGAGTTGAGACAATACAGGTGATTGCATCATATGTCAATAAGATAAGTTAATCGGAGGCAAACTATGTTACATTTTAGAAAAATGACGCTTCGTGATTTTGGTCCATATAAAGGCGAGCAGGTTATTGATTTTTCTGATCAGTCAGGTGTAACCATTTTTTGGGGCAATAATGGACGCGGTAAAACGACGTTGCTGAATGCTTTCCGTTACGGGTTATTTGGAGTAGTTCAGCGAAGAAATGGTGTTTTGAAAAATTTAAGTGCGATGTGTAACGCTGAGGCAGTTGTTGAAGAAAGATACGGTTTTTCTGTTATTCTGGATATGACGAATGATGGTGATACTTATCGTTTGACTCGACAACTGGCTTTAAGGCCTGGCGTTGTTAAACCCGCTGGTGAAGAAGATTATGAAAAAGTGCTTTCTTTGAATAAGAATGGTTCTATCTTGTCACCTGAGGATAGAGAACATGAGTTAAATGTTATCATGCCTGAACAGGTGGCGAGATTCTTCTTGTTCGATGCAGAACTTCTTCAGGAGTATGAAGAATTGCTGGAAACTAATACTGCTGATGGAGATCAGATAAAGACATCTATCGAAAAGATTCTTGGCGTTCCTGTACTGCAGAATGGAGTAGTTGATGTTGAAGACTGTCTATCTAATTATGAACGACAGAAATCAAGAGCTGCGCGTGCAGATGACAAGACAATGCAACTTGGTCAAGAACTAGAAAATCTAACAGCAAATATTGAAGAGCATCAGAATATTATACGAGAAAAACAGGCTGAACAGATTGAACTGATACGTGAGAAAAATAATCTTGAGGGAAAAATGCAGGATACTGATAAACTTCGTAATTGGATCACTCAGCGAAATGAAGCTGAGCAAAATAAAAAGAAAGCTGAAGGTAAATTAGCTGATATTCAGGCGCAACTTCGTGAAGTTATGCGCAATGCATGGCGTGGAATGTTGCTTAATACAATTCGTGATATTCGTGAAAACATTGAGTCTGAAATAACAATTCTTGATGGAAAGCGTCAAAAAAAGAAGGTTGCGGATAGGTTCATTCTTGAAATGAAGAAAGCCATCAGTGATCGTGTTTGTCCTGTGTGTGGACAGGATGTATCTAGTGATATTATTCAGAAGCTTCGTAATCACATTAGTGAATCGACAAATGAATTTGCAGGATTGACAGAGAAAGAAAGACAACGCCTTTCTGACTTGAATTTACAGTTGTCGACTATTAGAGATTTATCTTCTGATACAGAAAATATGAAGACAAAAATCGCGATGCTAGAAGAACGAAAAGATGAACTTGAATTGGATATCGGAATGTATAGGCAGACCATCGAAGAGCTTCGTGAAAATATTTCACGATATGGCGAAAATGTAAAGGAAGCAGACGTGTTGAGTATTTCTCGTAAACATTCTGAAGTCGAGCAGAATCTTCGTGATATCAGACGTGGTATAGAAGATGAAACAAAAAAAGTAGCAGAATTAAAAGTGAATAAAGATAAGGTTGCAGCTACCATAGATAAGATGGCAGGCGGTACTGATTATCGTGTTGCCAGTCGTAAATATGATCTGTGCGAACATGTTTATCAGATTTTCGAAAAAAGTAAATCACTGTATCGTGAACGACTGAAACAAAACGTTGAAAAAGATGCAACTGAACTGTTTGTAAAGTTGACAGGCGATAAGGATTATGTTGGTCTGCAGATTAACGATAACTATGGTTTAGAAATCATTCATCGTTCAGGTCGTAAAGTTCCTGGAAGGTCTTCTGGCTATGAGCATATTGTTGCTTTATCACTTATTGGTGCACTACATATGAATGCTCCATTGCGTGGACCTATCATTATGGACTCTCCATTTGGACGATTGGATCCCACACACAAAGCGAATATTGCACATACACTGTCATCAATGGCAGAACAGGCAATACTGTTAGCTTATACAGGTGAGATTGATGACCAGGTTGCACGAAAAGAGATTGGTAATAAGTTGATTCATGAATATAAGCTTGAACGTGTATCATCTATGCATACAGAGATTAAGTGAGGAGGTAAAATCATGGCTGAGAATATAACATTTTTTAGTTTATCCAAGCATGCCTCTAAGATTGCAAATTGTATGAAGGATAGTGGTAATTTCCCTGACGCTTTAGTGGCTGCGAAATTTGGGATGGCATATGCTATTAAGTATTATTGGGATGAGGTAGGAACCTCCGATAAATTGATAGATTTGGATAATATCTACGACACCCAAGGCAATCATTACAATATTGGTTCTGTTGATCCTGATAAATACATTGCGCATATTATGAAGGCGTTATATCCAGGTGAAGATACTCCTTATAAATTTGCAAGAGTGTTAATGTGCTATGGCTTAAATCAACTTGGAGATTTGCTTGAAGATGGCAGATTATTTCCTATAAACAAAAATATGTGAGGTGAATCATTGTGGTGCAAGTAGCGTACGCTTTGCGTGAAGATCAAAATTCAATATTTTTGTTGCAAGATGCTGGCCGACACTACGATAAATATTGTCAGATTACCGTATTCGGAAGAAATATTATTCGTCCTGAGTTTTTTCGACAATATATGTATTTTGCACCTTTCACTGGGTATAACGGTAAATATCGTGGTGGTGTAACAGACATCATGATGTCAATAGAAGATAATAGTTGTGTACCGACGAGCAACTATGTTGCAGTAATTGATACGGAGGTTGAATTTCGAGTTACACCCTCCGTGATTAGGCAGCTTAGTCGAGAACATATGCCTGCATGGGGAATAAAGCCATATTTGGATTATTTTTCTGACCGAAAAAGTGGTATTTTACTTTTCTTGAGAGTATATAAAGTATCTAAGGCTTTACCGTCAGCTTTTTTAGAAAAAGGAAGTAAAGGAAGTTCACAGGTATTAAAATTATATGATCTTAATGGAGAGGAGCTGATATTTTCTACCGATGTTCTTGAACCTGTGATATCGGACAACAAATTTTCATATTTAAAAGATGAAATATTACATCTGCTAAAAGTTGAAAATGCGCTTCTGGCTTTGTATGAAAGTACAGATTCTGGATTGCAAAGTCTTCAGGAGCGAGTTATTGCTGATAGAGAAATCCAAGGTACTAAAGATCGCTGGAATAACCGACATCTTCAGTGGGTAGATGCTGATGAAGATGAGCTTGAAGACTTCGATATGGCACAACTTGATTATGAGTCTATTTATCAAGAAGTGCTTGAAATCTCTCCTGGAATGAAGGATGTGATTGATTATGTTCGAAATATCCAAGCAGCACGTTTAGGAGAATATGATTACTATTTGAAAGATATCCATACAGATTCTCCAAACAAAGAGTTTGCAGAAAATCGATTATTCGACATGAGTATGAGAGCATCTGTAAAAAGTGCATTATATCATTATAAAAAAACTGGTGTCGACATTGAGGATACCTTTCAAGAAGCTTGTATCGGTATCATAATGGCTACTCGAAAGTATAACGATAACGTTATGGGGTTATTTCCGTCATATGTATCAATGTGGATGAGACAAGTCATGGATCGAAATGCTTCTCCATATGATAGAAATATGCGCATTCCTGTTCACTATCGAGAACACATTCATCAGGTCATGCAATTATTATTTGATGGCTGCCAATGTGATGATATAAATGAAATGGATAACTGTGAATTGTATTCTGCATTGATGAAGTATGCGGGATGCAATACAACACAAGAAGCATATCATTGGATTTCTATACTTCGTCCATCTGAAAGTATAGAAGACATTTTAGAGGATCCTCTGCGTGAGGAATTCCTAAAAGATACTGATTATGAAAATAGATTTGATGAATGGATTGATATTAATGACCGAAAAGTAATTAGAGATGCCATAAATACTTTATCTGAGAGAGAACAAAAAATTCTGATACGTAGATATGGATTTGATGGTTATCCATTAACTTCGTTAGAAGGTATTGGACGTACAATTGGTATTACACGTGAGCGTGTTCGTCAGATTGAAGTGAAAGCTTTAACAAAAGTATTAAAATATTGTTACCAACAGCGTTTTATTTCGCGAGAACAATATTTATCTGTATTGACAGAAGATAATACCGGCAATGTGAAATTAAAAGGAAAATATCAACGCAAGAAGGAAGATACTTCTAAAAAGAGAAAACCAACGAAATAACAATTATCACTGCGATAAGTATGTCTTTTGATGTCTTATATCTTGGTGAGGTTCTATGGGCTTTTTGTAGAATTCAAAGTATTTGGTGATACAAAATACACTGATAATTACAGACTTACCAAATTTTGAAAATGCATGTTATACTATAAATGATCCAAATAGAAACTACGGACCGTAGTTGTGTTGTATGTTTTGCCCGATGAGCTACAAGAATGTAGGTCATCGGGCTTATTTTTTTGCACTAACGAAAGTGAGAACATTATATATGGCAAATAAAAATTATTCGAAAAAGATTGCAGATTATCAAAAGAAAATCGAAGATCTTCAGCTTGAGACAGTGAAAGAAAACCGCTCCTCTGTACTGACTGTGATCAATGATGAAATCTTTCGTAACGTTGAGGCTGGCTGCTATCAGCATTGCCAAAAGATGGAGTTATAGTCGTTGCAAAAGTGCTTGCCGCTCTCGTATCAATGGCTGTAATAAAGTCTGAACCTTAGCTCTTAAAGATCAGAGAGCGTAAGGCACACCAGAGCTCTGCATGTAAGATAAGATGTGAGAAAGCTACGGTGAATGCTGCAGCGAACATCGAGGATCTTGAGATGTCAGAAACAATGACAACACCTTCATACAACACTAATGGATATAGTGGATACAATGGCGGAAACATCCAATAAAAAGAAAAGGCTCAGTGAAGTGTACAAGACATGCTAAACATATGAACGTACGCTTAACGGATAAGCGAAAGAAAAACGTTAAGTTGTCTGTTCCCTTATAAAAACAAGCGAACAGGAAGGCAGCGTTCCGACATAAATGTGAAAATTCGGGATATCAGGAGCAGACAAAGAGCGGAGTGCTTGCCCCTGATACCCATAGTAAATCACGATTAGTGACGAGCGGTGCAACTTTGAGTTTCTTGGAGATGTATCGCCGCAATGGTTCTGAAGTTTCAACAAAAACTGTTACCAGATAGCAAAACGAAGATAACGATTTGATATAGCGCTATTTTTACTGATGTTTGAACTTTAAAAGGTGCCAGTGGTACGTTTTATTAGGAAGACATCTGTATATAATAGAGGGAGACAAATAAAAGATCCAGTGGACGTTTTATGCAGGTGACTGATGGCAGATACAAGTAGTGACAGGGAATTGTTGAAACACCTTTGTTTTATTTTTATATGGAGATACGATACAAAGAGGGATACTAAACATGTATACGTTTGTGAGATCATTAAAGGATATTCATCAAACGTAAAGTATCCTATCACAGACAAAGACAAAGAGAAACAAAAAACACGCGAACTACGTGTTGAAGGAGCAACTTGGGGTGACGGATTATTGGTTACAGGTGATGTAGACTTATTACCGCAACAGTTTGAATATTATCCGCAGGCAGACGACGTCGTATGGACATCAAGGGAATGTTGCCTATACAAGGATGGAAGAAGCAAATACAGGATGTAGAGATAGGGATACAGCAGTAGGCCGATGCAAAAGTGTCGTTAGACTCTGCAGTCGCAATCAGGCTGGTGGATCTTGGAGACAATTTCAGGTCTGATAGATATACCGATCAGGAAAAGAATGGTATGGTGAACGAAGTAATAGAACGTGCAGAGTTGTTCCCTGCGCATTTATCGAATGGCCGATACGTAAATGGCATCACCTTCAAGTTCCCTATCTTTACTGATGGCAAGCATTCAAAACAGTGGTGGTACAAACAAGATACAGATGAATCTGTATGCTTACTCGTAAAAAAATAATCATCTATCTGTTCGTTTTTCTTTTAACCAAAAGAAAAATGAACCAAAAAGAAAAGCCCCGCAATATTGATTTTACTTTGACAAAGATAAAACTATGTCTACAACGCTCTAAACTCGCTTCGCTCAAACAGTAGGACTAAAACCGTATCCATAGTTTTACCTTTGTCAATAGCTTTCAGCTACCGTAAAAGTCTGCTAATGCGGGAAAGTTTGGTATTATATTAATAACACGTAATATTATTTTCCGCATTATAAATTTTTAGTGGTAACCTTTAGGTTATTGAAAATAATTGTCGCTGAATACGGTTTTAGTCTGAATGTTTGAGCGAAGCGAGTTTCTAAGCGTTGCATGAAGCGAAAATTATTTTCAAAGCTAAAAATTTATCTGCGGTGATTTCTTTGGTTCGTTTCTTTGTCATCAAAGAAATGAACATATTATAATTGGGAGGGTATATTTTTATGTTATATGCAGTTATTGACATTGGTTCTACTACTATTCGTATGGCTATTTATGAAATCTTGGATAATAAGTTAAATCTTATTCATAAACGCAAATATACTGTAGGTTTAGCAAGTTATGTTAAGGATAATGTCATGGAACAAGCTGGTATTGATAAAGCTTGTGAAATTTTAAACAGCTTTAAATCCTTCTTGACTTCTTTTAATATTGAAAATGTAAGTGCTTTTACTACTGCTGCACTCCGCAATGCTCAAAATAGTAAAGAAGCTGTCGCTGAAATCATTGCTCGCACTGGTATTGATTTGCATATCATCTCTGGTGATGAAGAAGCAACTTATGATTTTATCGCTGCTACACATGAACTTGATTATCATGATGGTTTTATCATTGATATTGGTGGTGCTAGTACAGAACTCATTCGTTTTGCTGACAATAAAATTATCCAAAAGACTAGCTTGCCTATCGGCTCTTTAGCTCTCCATACAAAATATGCGACTGACTTTTTACCTAGCGAAGAAGAAATCGCACAAATGATAAAAGAAGTTCATGCTATTATTGATACAGCACCTGAATTTAAAGATATTTCCCATGCTGAAATTTGTGGTATTGGCGGTACATGTAAAGGAGCTAGAGCTTTATATAACGAAATGTACGCTCAAGATGATGCAAATGAAACTATACCTGCTGACAAAATTCCTGAAATGATTTCTCATTTCACTCGTGGGCATAAATTAACAGATAAAGATATCACAACTTTATTAAAAACCGTACCTGACCGTTTGCATACTATCATTCCTGGCATGGTCATAGCTAATGAAATCGCTAAATTAATCCATGCTACAGCAATAACTTATAAAGACGCTGGTATGCGTGAAGGATTTTTATATACTCATGTAATTGAAGGTTAGTTTTTTATGCAAAAAAATAACGATATTTTACAAATATTATTCTCCTATCAAGATAAAAATTATGCTCAATTTGTACAAAAATTATTGCCTAAAAATATTGATAGAGAAAATATAAAAATTATCGGTATACGTTTACCACAATTGCGAAAAATTGCTAAAAACCTAGTAAAAAATAATTGGCAAGAATTTTTAAAGCAAAATACCAATGAATATTTTGAGCAAATCATGCTTGAAGGCTTTGTCATTGCTTATGCTCCTATTGATGTAAATGCAAAACAAAAATTAATTCAAAATTTCTTACCTAAGATAAATAATTGGTCTATTTGCGATAGTTTTTGCGCCAGTTTCCAATTAAAAACTAAAGATAAAGATTTATATCTATCTTTTATAAAAAATTATTTAAACAGCCCTAACGAATATGAATTGCGTTTTGCCATCGTGATGTTATTAGACTATTACTTAACAGAAGATTTTGCTGACAATACACTTCAATTAGTCTATAACACAAAAGATATTTCCTATAGTGTAAATATGGCTAAAGCATGGGCTTTTAGTAAATATTTTTCGTATTATCCAGACAAAGGCTTAAAATTTTTGCAAACACAGTCATTATCTAAAGATGTTTTTAAAATGACTTGTCAAAAAATAAGAGACTCCCGTAGAGTTTCTTCTCGTTATAAAGAAGCATTAAAAAATTTATAAAAATTTTTATCAGTTGTTTTCTAACATTCATTATTTAACAACTGATTTTTTTATCTAATATAGCCCTAAAGCCTTATATCATAGACTTTTTTCGCTAAAAATGATAAAATATATTAGTTAAGATGATTGTCGTAATTTGTTATTTCGGTCATATTTTGACCGTAGATTAAAATTGAGGTGAGAATGTGACAGAAACTATAAATACAGGAAAAATTCTCCCTGTAAATCTTGAAGATGAAATGAAAAACTCATATATTGATTATGCTATGAGTGTAATTGTTATGCGTGCGTTACCTGATGTACGTGATGGTTTAAAACCAGTTCATCGCCGTATTTTGTATGCTATGCAAGAAGCTGGTATGGGCTCTAATAAACCATATAAAAAATCTGCTCGTATCGTCGGGGAAGTACTAGGTAAATATCATCCACATGGTGATACTTCCGTTTATGATGCTATTGTTCGTATGGCTCAAGATTTCTCTTGCCGTTATGTATTAGCTGATGGTCATGGAAACTTTGGTTCTATTGATGGCGACTCTGCTGCTGCTATGCGTTATACAGAAGTTCGTATGTCAAAAATTGCAGAATTAATGCTCCAAGACATCGATAAAAAAACAGTGGATTTTACACCAAACTATGATGAATCCCTACAAGAACCATCTGTATTACCATCTAAAATACCAAATCTTTTAGTAAATGGTTCTTCTGGTATTGCCGTTGGTATGGCAACTAATATACCACCACACAATTTAAACGAAGTAATTGATGGCGTTTTACAGATGATTGATAACCCTGAAATTACTGTTGAAGAATTAATGCAAACTATCAAAGGTCCAGATTTCCCTACTGGAGCAATGATCATGGGTCGTGATGGCATTATTTCTGCTTATAAAACAGGTCGTGGTGCAGTAAAAATGCGTGCTTGCACAGAAATTACTACTTTGCCAAATGGTAAACCACGTATCACTGTAACTGAATTACCATATCAAGTAAATAAAGCTCGTCTTGTAGAACGCATTGCTGAACTTGTTCGTGATAAAACAATTGATGGTATTACCGATTTAAATGACGAATCAGACCGCAATGGTATGAGTATTGTAATTGATTTACGCCGTGATGCAAATCCAGAAGTTATTTTAAATCAATTATATCAACATACTCAATTACAAGAAACTTTCGGTGTAATTATGCTTGCTTTAGTTGATGGCAGACCTCGCATTCTCAACTTAAAACAAGTTTTACATTACTATATCAAACATCAAGAAGATGTTATTCGCCGTCGTACACAGTATGAACTCACAAAAGCTCAAGCTCGTGCTCATATCTTAGAAGGCTTAACTATAGCACTTGACCATTTAGACCCAATCATTAAAACTATTCGTGATTCTAAAAATGGCGATAGCGCTAAAGAAGTCTTAATGAGCGACTATACTCTTACTGAAAAACAAGCTCAAGCTATTTTGGATTTAAGATTACAACGTTTAACTGGTCTTGAACGCGAAAAAATCGAAAATGAATATCTTGAAATCTTAGATTATATCTCTGATTTACAAAATATCTTAGCAGATGAACAAAAAATCTTAGATATCATTAAAGAAGAACTTTCTGCTGTTAAAGCTAAATTCGGCGATGCTCGTCGCACTCAAATCACAGATGATAGTTCTGATGTAGATATCGCAGACTTAATTGCTGAAGAAGATGTAGTAATCACTTTAACACATAATAACTATATCAAACGTATCCCTGTAACTACGTACCGCAATCAAAAACGCGGTGGTCGTGGCGTTACTGGCATGGGTACAAAAGAAGAAGATTATGTTGAAAATATGATTATCACATCTACACACAATACAATCTTATTCTTTACTAATAAGGGACTTGTATATCAATTAAAAGGATATGAAATTCCTGAATCCGGTAGAACTGCAAAAGGCACAGCCATTGTAAATCTTTTACCATTAGCAAAAGAAGAAACTATCACAGCTATCATTCCTATTAAGGAATTCTCTAAAGATAGATATTTATTTATGGCTACTCGTCATGGTATCGTTAAAAAGACAGGTCTTAGCGAATTTGATACTAATCGCAAAAAGACAGGTCTTATCGCACTTTCTTTAAAAGAAAATGATGAATTAATCGGTGTAAAACTCACTGATGGTAATCGCCAAATCATCATCGGTACTCGTGATGGTATGTCTATTTGCTTCAATGAACAAGATGTTCGTCCTATGGGTAGAACTGCCCGCGGTGTCATTGGCATAAAATTAAAAGGTGAAGATACAGTAATTGGCATGGACAATATTCGTGATGATTGCGAAGTCTTAACTGTTACTGAACATGGCTTTGGCAAACGTACTGCAACTTCTGAATATCGCACACAAACTCGCGGTGGCATTGGTCTTATCAACATCAAAGTCACTGAAAAAACTGGTTTTGTAATCGGCATTAAAGTTGTAGATAGCCAACAAGAATTCATGCTCATTTCTACTGAAGGTATCGTCATTCGCTCAAATATTGAAGAAGTTTCTGTAATTGGCAGAAATACTCAAGGCGTAAAAATGATGAATATGGATAATAATGATAAAGTAGCTGCTCTTGCTGCTTTTGAAATCAAAGAAGACGATAAATAATTTATAAGACAAAAGGATTTTGCTATGTATGATATGGGAAAAATACTCATCTATATAGGAATTGCTCTTGTTATTATCGGTCTATTAATCCATTTTGGTGGAAAATTATTACCTCTAGGTAAATTGCCATTTGATTTTAAATGGGAAGGTAATAATTGGGGCGTTTATTTTCCTTTAGGTAGTTCTATTTTAATTAGTATTATCTTAACATTAATCTTAAATTTATTATTTCGTTAACTAAAAATACCGCAAATAGTTTTTATCCTATTTGCGGTATTTTTTATTTATGATTTACCTGTAGTATTCATATCTATAGCTGGGACATCTCTTGTTGGTGTTTGTGGCACAGGTTCTTTTTGTTTTGTTGTATTATCTTCCACTGGAGTTTCTTCTCTAGTTTCTACTTTTTCTCGATTACTATTTGTTCGTGGACGTTCTTCATCTACTTCAGATTTAAATCGTTTTGTAGATTTTTCTTGTTCTTCACGAAGTCGTTGCAATCTTTCTTCACGTTCCTGTGCAATTTCTCTTTTTATGCGTTCTTTTTCTGTTACTTCTACAGCATTATCAGGAATAGATTCTTCATATTCTATATTATCTTCATGAATAGATGTTGTAATTGATTGATTGATTTTTATGCCTAATGTATTTGCTAAAATCTGTCTTGTCTTACTGATATCTGGTACCCAATAACTGATACCTTCTATATACACTGGTTTACCTGGTAACATTTCTGATTTTAATCCATTATCTTTTGCATCTTGAAGTGTTCCCAAGAAAGATAATATTTCACTAACTGACATATCAGTTTCCACTGAATCAGAAACAGCAGATACAATAGCTGGCAATTTAGGAATAATTGTTGGAGATACTAATTTGTCCATTACTGCTTTCATGAAATTCTGTTGACGTTTAATACGACCAATATCACCCTCTTCATCACGATATCGTACATATGTTATCGCAGTCTTGCCGTCCATATGTTGCATACCTGGCTGAAGGTCAATATATAAACCGCCATCATCATCCCATGGGTCTTCATAATACATGCGTTTTTCTACATCAATATCAATACCGCCTAAAGCATCAATAATTTTAGTAAAACCATGTACATTAATTTTTATATAATGATCTATATGTGTATTTAATAAACTTTCAATGGTTTCTTGAGTTAATTTTCTACCACCATAGGCATAAGCTGCATTAATCTTATCAAAGCCATGACCTTTTATTTTTACACGTGTATCACGAGGCACAGATAACAATGCTGCTTGATTTTTATCTGAGTCTAATGTCGCTATCATTAGGGTATCGCTTCTCCCCACATCATCAGCGCGCTCATCTACCCCCATAATCATTACAGTAGCCTTATCTTTTGCAACTAACATACCTTTTTTATCATCTTCATTATAATCTGGTTTATTATCAACTAACGCATTAGCAAAAAAAGCTCCTACCATACCGGATAAAATAAAAACAACTACTAATATCAAGATATATTTTACATAACTGCTTTTATTTTTTTTATCTCCATTTCCCAATTATTATCCCTCACATTATTCAAATTCATTTAAATATTAACTATTCTATTATAAGATTTTATCAATTATTCCGCAATTGTTATTTCTCTATTTTAGTAAACGTATACTAAAAAAACTTTATTTTCATAACAGTAAATGTGAATTTTATTTGCAGCAAGATTACCCGAAAATTGTTTCAAACAGATTACGATTTTGCTACAATCGGATGTATTGTTCGGATTCCGGGTTGCATAAACAAGGGGGGTTTTCTAATTTTGCCATTCCAAAATTTAATTCTTCCCTTATGACGAACGCTGATACCGATATTCAGGAACTTTCTAATTTTTTACTTGATTTCGCTACGACTTTGATGGGTGTGGGGAGCCATACTTCGCGGGTAGTAAGGAATGTAAATCGCATTGCCGAGTCGTTCGGTTATGGGGTGGATATGACTATTTTTCAGCGTAATATAACCATGACCGTAAAACATGCCGACGATTATTCTATCCGGCGCACTTATGTAAGGCGTATCCCGGCTTTGGCATTGAA
>OHKA01000201.1_pt1 | contig 29699 bp, 20 predicted proteins | sample 1568751 | NCBI WGS metagenome assembly OHKA01 (sample SAMEA3879525, study PRJEB24766) | human gut metagenome | biome: human-associated habitat; feature: feces | place: USA | collected 1985/1987 | reverse complement strand
TCATCTCGCCCTCGACCATCAGAATATTGTCGATGGTACCGCCGACCATGATGTCCAGATCGGCGTCCTGCATCTGCGAGAAGGCCGGGTTGATGACATACTGACCGCCGATACGGGCCACACGCACCTCCGAAATCGGACCGCCGAACGGGATGTCCGAAACGGCCAGTGCAGCCGATGCGGCCAGTCCGGCCAGAGCATCGGGCTGAATATCTTTGTCCGCCGAAATCAGGTTTACGGTCACATATACCTCGGCGTGATAGTCCGACGGAAACAGGGGACGCAGCGCACGGTCGATCAGACGGGCTACGAGGATCTCGCTGTCGTTAGCCTTGCCCTCACGCTTCATGAAACCGCCGGGATAGCGACCGCAAGCGGCATATTTCTCCTTATACTCCACCTGGAGCGGCATAAAATCAGTGTCGGGTTTCGCGTCCTTGGCGGCTACCACCGTTCCCAGGAGCATCGTATCTCCCATCTTCACCACGACGGAGCCGTCGGCCTGCTTGGCCAGTTTGCCCGTTTCGATCATGATTTCGCGGCCGTCTGCCAGCGTGATCGTCTTCCGGACTGCATTGTACAACTTCTTTTCTTCCATAGATATTTTTTACGTCAAAATGTATGTTCCAAATTACAAATGGGGCTGCCAAAAGAAACTTTGGCCAACCCCATTTTTCTGCCTCCGGGACTATTTACGGAGATTGAGCGTCTTGATGATTGCTCGGTAGCGCTCGATATCGACCTCTTTCAAATACTCCAGCAACTGGCGGCGCTTGCCGACCAGACGCAGCAACGCACGCTGTGTACCGAAGTCGTGTTTGTTGCTACGAAGGTGTTCCGTAAGGTGGTTGATACGGAACGAGAACAGCGCGATCTGGCTCTCGGGAGAACCCGTGTCGGTGTTGGACTTTCCGTACTTACCGAAAAGCTCCTGCTTTTTTTCAGCTGATAAATAACCCATTTTCAAAAGTTTATTTAGTTCCACTCTACGACGCATTCCCCTTACCGTGAATAACGCCAGAGCGTGGCGCAAAGGTACGAACTTAATTCACAATAACCAACTTAAACGAATACAATTTTTTAGCTGAAGAGCCCTCTTTTTTTGCAAACCGGAGCGAAAAACACTATTTTTGCCAAAAAAGAAGACACATAGAACATGAAAAAGATCGCCCTGCTGCTCTACACCGTTATCGTTCTGGTCCTTGCAGCGAGCTGCGACCGCCGCGCAGAGTACCTTACGGCAAGCGGCGCGATGCTGGGCACGACTTTCCAGGCAACGGGCGACATCACAGACTGCACCGCACAGGAACTCTACCGGGCCATTATGCAAATCGACGCCGAAGCCAAGGCTTCGATGTCGATTTTCGACTCCACCTCCCTGCTGAGCCGCATCAACCGGGGAGAGACCGACTCGCTCGACGAACATATCATCTACAACCTCCGTCTGGCCGAACGGTTCAGCCGCTTGAGCGAAGGCCACTACGACGTGACGGTCAAGCCGCTGGTCGATACCTGGGGATTCGCCGGGCACGAGGCGGAACGCACCCCGAACCTCGATTCGCTCCTGCAATTCGTAGGTTACCGGCGCGTCCATATCCGGGACGGCAGGCTCGTGAAGGACGATCCCCGCGTACAGCTCGATTTCAACTCGATCGCCAAGGGCTATACGGTCGATCTGGTCGCGGCCCTCATGGAGCGCTGCGGCGCGAAGAACTATCTGGTGGAGATCGGCGGCGAATGCCGCTGCCAGGGTGTCAGCAGCAAAGGCATTCCCTGGCGGATCGGCATAGAAACTCCCTTCGACGGCAATATGTCCGACGGCGCCTATCTCACCGGACGTATCCGCATGAGCGAAGGAGGCCTGGCCACTTCGGGCAACTACCGCCGCTTCTACCGTGACGCCGCAGGCAATAAGATATCCCACACGATCGACCCGACAACGGGCCGCAGCGTCACGTCGCGATTGCTTTCCGCCACCGTGGTCGCGGACAACTGCGCCGAAGCCGACGCCATGGCGACCATGTATTTGAGCCTGGGCGCGGACAAGGCCATCGCCCTCTCCCGGAAAATTCCCGACGCGAAGGTCTATTTTATCCTCGACGACGGGAAAGACGGCTACGAAATTTACTGCTCGCCGGCGATGCAAGAAATGATGATTCCAGAATAATCCCATTGCGTACGAATGAAACAAGCTCTATTTCTCTATAATCCCCAGTCGGGGAAAGGAAAAATCGAAAAAGATTCCCAAGCCATCGGCGAAATGTTCCGGCAGGCCGGCTACTCGATCGTGGACGGCCCGATCGATTTCAGCCGCAACCCTTTCAATGGACACGAAACGGTCGATCTGGTGGTCGTGGCGGGCGGCGACGGCACGGTCAATTACGTGGTCAATCGGATGAAGGAGAAGCACCTCGACCTGCTGCTGGGAATCATCCCGGCAGGTACGGCCAACGACTTCGCCGGAGCGCTCGGCATGGAGAAAAACCCGGTCAAGGCGGCGGCGCAGCTCCTCGGCGGCACGGAAGAGCGGGTCGATTGCGGACGCGTGAACGACCACTATTTCGTCAATATCTTCAGTTTCGGCATCTTCACCACCACGTCCCAGCGCACGCCGGACAAACGCAAGCACCAGATCGGCAAGCTGGCCTACCTGATCGAGGGCGTGAAGGAGTTCCGCTCGGTACACGGCATTCCGCTGCAAATTCTCGCCGACGGCAAAGCCTTCGACATCGAATCGCTCATGGCCTTGATATTCAACGGAGAAACGGCCGGAGGATTCCACCTTGCCCCCCGCTCGAGCATTAAGGACGGCATGTTCGACTGTCTGTTGCTGCAAAGGCGCAACATGCTCTTCTCGGTCGTATCGATGCTCCGTCACCTGCTGGGCGGTCGGCCCTCGCAGGTGAAACATTTCCGAGCCCGCACGCTCGACATCACCTCGCCGATCAACGAACCTACCGACATGGACGGACAGAAGGGGGCCGATTTCCCGCTGCATATCGAATGTCTGCACAACGAGCTCCGCGTCGTCTGCCCGCTATCGGAGGCACCCCGCCGGGGCCGGTTCGCCTATTTCAAGAATCTGATCAGCAAACTGGCATGGTGGCGAACGAGATAACCCTGCAAAAAGTTTCGATCTCCCGCATCAAGCAGGAGATGCGGGACGTTTATTACCTGTCGGACGACCTGGTGATCGCTTCGTTCGACATCCACCGCGATACGCTGGGCAACTACCCCGCCCTGATCGACGGCTTCTCGGCGATCATCATGGCCAGCGGTTCGGCCGTCGTAGCGATCGATACGGAAGAGTACGAAGTCGTGCCCGACACGATCGTCTTCTTCAGCCCCGACCGCGTGATCCGCACGGTGGCCAGCACCAGCGATGCGGCGGCCTATTTCGTCGCCTGTTCCAAATCGTTCATCAACGAGATCCAGATAGACCTTTCGGCCTCGCTGCCCGTCTATATGCGTTTCGGCAAACAACCCTGCCTGCGGGTGACACCCCAGGACACGCACGAGATCCGACAGGTGTTCCAACTCATCAAGACGATTCTTGCCAGCGACAAGGAACATTACAGACAGGAGATCATCCGCTGCCTGTTCACCGCAGTCTTCTACATCATCACCGAGCTGAACATGCGCGAGCAGAAAAACACGGTCAAGTTGGGGCGCGGCGAGGTGATCTTCGAAGAGTTCATGGAATTAGTCCGGCAATACAGCAAACAGGAGAGGAACGTCCGGTTCTATGCCCGCCGCCTCAACATCACCCCCAAATACCTTTCGACCGTTTCCAAGGACGTGAGCGGCAAAACCGCCGCCCGGTGGATCGACGAAGCGGTGATCCTCGAGGCAAAAAGCCTGCTGCGCTATTCGGGCATGAGCATCCAGGAGATCGCCTATCACCTCAACTTCTCGACCCAGTCGTTCTTCGGCAAATATTTCAAACAACACACGGGCTACAGCCCGTCGCGGTTCAAGCGCAAGGGCAGCTGACGGACCGAGGCATCCCGGAATAAAAAAGGGACGTGTCAAATCGAGAAATTCGGCGCATCCCTTTTCAGGTATGTAAAAACAGGTAAAATACAAGGCATCGAGGTTCACGGCGAAGAGTGTGTACCGACGCACATGATCGAGCCGTGACACCGATAATAACGAAGCAGTTTGCCTGTTATGACGCACCGCCTTTTTCGACCGAAAGATTATCGCACCCCGGCTTTCTCCCGATCGGAACCCTTTTTCCTCGGCGACGGTTTGGTCTTGCGGACCGGCGGCTTCCGGTCGAACGCCTTCTCCACTTCGATCTCGAAATCCGAAAGCACGTTCATATAGTTGATAAAGGCATCGTAGGACGATTCGTAAGGATTGAAATAGGCATGTACGTCCCCGTCCGACAACCACTTGGTCGCCATATAATAGAAATGATCCGAAGCCTGCATGAAGTTCCACACGTGGTCGAAATCGGGATCCTTCAGCCGGGCGATCTTATCCCGCAGGGCATACAGTTTTCCGAAAGCTTCGTTCTGCAATTCGTTGCCCAGCCACGCCGTGATGTCACGTTCCTCGTCCGCCCAAGACATCACGTGCGGACAATGGAGTACGGCGACGGGCTGGTATTTCGCAGCGGCTTCGCTCACCGTAGCGAACTCCAACCCCTCCCGCTTCAGAACAGCCGGAACGAGCGCCTTCATAAAGTCGAAAATACCCGTATCGGCACGCTGGTGCTCGCCGAAGGTTTCGTAATCCATGAAGAGATTGACCACATCCCCCTCCAGCTCGTCCGAAGCGAGCCACCCCGTGTATTTTTCCGCCGTGAGAGGCCATTGGTCCCACCCTCGGTTGGAGAAACGGAACGCGATGTCGTCCGAGAGCTTGTAATTGCGCAGCAACAGCCTCAAGCGCTGGTCGAGCGCATTGGCATAAACATAGCCGGGCGACTTCCATCCCAGTACGTGTCGGGCTCCCTCGGCCAACATGGTCTTGAAACCCATCTCGGCCACATCGGAGCCGATCCGGTCGGAATAGATCAGTTCGGTATTGCGAAAGGCGGTCGGCGCAACGCCGAACTCCTTTTTCATCAGTTCGGTATGGAGCGCAACCTGCTGCATGAAATCCTCCTTCGACGAAAGCGAAGCCAGCGAATGGGAGTAAGTTTCGGCCAGGAACTCCACGCAGCCCGTCCGGGCCAGCCGGCGGAACGAATCGAGCACCTCGGGCGCATACGCCCGCATCTGTTCGACGGCCAGCCCCGTCAGCGAAAAGGTACAGCGGAAACGCCCCTCGCTCTGCCGGATCAGATTGAACAGCAAGGCATTCATCGGCAGATAGCACTCACGCGCGATCTTCTGCATGATCGAGCGATTGGTCAGGTCGTCCAGGTAGTTGTGGTCACGGCCCATATCGAAGAAACGGTAACGCTTCAGCCGCCAGGGCTGGTGTACCTGAAAATAGAAACAAATCGTTTTCATACTCCGCAAATATTTTAATTGTTCGCCTCTGCGACGACAGTTTCGTAAACCGTCTTGATCTTCGCTGCGGCATTGGTCCATTTGAGTCCGGTCACCTCTTCCAACCCCTTCGAAGCGAACATCCTGCCCAGAGCCGGATAGGTAAGAAGCCCGTAAATGGCATCGGCCAGAGCATCCACGTCCCAGTAATTCACCTTAATAGCATAATCCAGCACCTCCGCCACGCCGCTTTGCCGCGAGATAATCACGGGAACGCCCGAACGCATGGCCTCGAGCGGCGAAATGCCGAACGGCTCCGACACCGAAGGCATGACATAGACATCCGACAGACGGAACATCCGCTGCACCTCCCCGCCCTTGAGGAACCCCGTGAAATGGAAGCGGTCGGCGATCCCCAACTGGGCCACGCGCCGCACCACATGGTTCATCAGATCGCCCGAGCCGGCCATGACGAAACGCACGTCCGAAACCCGCTGCAGCACCTTGGCCGCAGCCTCGACGAAATAATCGGGACCTTTCTGGTAGGTGATGCGTCCCAGGAAGGTGACGACCTTATCCTTGACCGCCCGCTCCGGCGCAGCCTCCTCCGACTCGCCGAAACGCACGGCGTTATGCACCGTCACGACCTTATCGGCCGGAATGCCGTACTTGCCGATGACAATGCGACGCGTCAGCTCCGACACCGCGATCACCCGGTCGGCAGCCTGCATACCCGCCTTTTCGATGGCATAGACCCGACGGTTGATATTCTCGCCGCTGCGGTCGAACTCCGTGGCGTGCATGTGCACCACCAGCGGCTTGCCCGAAACCCGCTTGGCCGCAATTCCGGCGAAATAGGTCAGCCAGTCGTGGGCATGGATCACGTCGAACTGCCCTTCGAGGTCTTTGGCCACCTGCGCCGCCACCATTGCATACCGGGCGACCTCCTCCATCAGGTTGGCGCCGTATTTTCCGGAGAAGGTGTAGCGCTGTTTCCATACGTCGGTCCACTCGTGTGTCCGGCCGCTGCGAACGAACTCGTCGTGGTAAGCGGCATACTCCTCCGGAGAGATGTAGGGCAACATGTTCGAATCAATGTGGATGAACGAAACCTTCTCGAGCAGCTCTTCGGAAAACTCATGATCGCGCGTACCGATCGTTTCCACGTCGCTCGCATTCACCACGCGGACGAAGCGCTGGTCCTCGTCGCCATAGGCACGCGGCATGACGAAAACGACCTCCACACCGTTGCGTGCAAGACCGCGCGTCATACCGTAGCAGGCCGTACCCAGCCCGCCGGCGATATGGGGAGGAAACTCCCAACCGAACATCAACACTCTCATTTGTATTCTATTTTTTTATTCTAACAATTATATCTTTCCATGTACCCTTATCCGACGGTCGCAGCATCGAATCCGAGGAGTGCTTATTCGCGGCCCGAAACCGTGTCCGCCATGCACCCTTCCCCTAAATCCGCTTCTCGGAGGGAATTTGGGACACTGCGCCCCCGAAAAGGTACACTCAAAGTATATAATCACGTTTCATTCCGTAACTTATTCGACTTCGCGAAACACCGGTCGCCCCTCCCGGCAACCTCCACCCCGGCCTGCCCGGGCCGACAGAAAAAATTTCGGACACCTTACGCGGCGGCAAGTTCTTTTCCTTCGCATCCTTTAGCGCTTTTTCCGAAGACCCGGCAACAACCCGTGTCCCCGGCGACGGCGCCAGCGTTCGGTCGTTTCACGGATCATCAACACCGCCCCGACGCTCCACGCCTGCGACACGGCGCCCCGAGGCGCATGCGGAGGATCGCCGTCGAACAGCTCGTTGATCGATCCGATACCGTAACTCTGAATCTCCTCGCCGAAACGGGCGAGCAGCTCCTCCGCCCGAGGCAGAAACTCACGGCCACCGAGGTCGAACGAAGCCTTGACATAAAACCAAAGCGGCCAAACCCATACGGAGCCGTTCATCGAAGCCTCCGCACGAACGGCTTCATCGCCCTCGCAGCGGTTCTTATAGCGAGGATTGCGGGGCGAAAGCGAACGCAGCCCTTTGGGTGTCAGCAAATGCTGCCCCACGATCCGAAGCACCGAAGCCTGCTGCTCCTCATCGAGCATCTTGTAATCCAAACCGCACGCCACCACCATATTCGGACGAATCCACCGATTCGGCCCTTCAGGACCTACGAAATCGGCCAGATACCCGTCGTCGTCGCTCCAGAACATCTCCCGGAAAGCGTTCCGAATCCACTCGGGCCACGCTTTCCACTCGCCGACGAACTCCTCCTCGCCGAAACGGGAAGCCAGCTCAAGGGCATAACACACGGCGTTGTACCAAAGTGCGTTGATTTCGACCGGATACCCGTCCCGCGACACGACGGGGACACCACCCGCCAGCGCATTCATCCAGGTGAGGGCTTTGTCGGGCGCCGAGGCCCACACCAAACCGTTATCGTGCACGGCCACGCCGCCGACGCCCCGGCGATAAGCCGCCAGCAGCTCTTTCATCACGATACCGTAGCGCTTCCATATCTCCTCCTCACCCAGCGTCCGCTGCAACTGCTGAAGCACCCAGAAAAACCAAAGCGGAGCATCCGCAGCCTCGGCAGCCGAGAAAGAACCCGTAAACATACCGTCCCGGCGTCCGCGCACGACCGTATCGAGCACATCCAGGCAATCCTCCGTGCGTCCCTGCTCCAGCGCGATGCCGGGCAGCGCTACGAGCGTCTGACGTCCGATCTGCCCATACCAGGGATACCCGGCCAGCACCTCGGCCCGCCCGTCCCGGCGGCGGACGACGAACTGCCGGGCAGAGTGGCGCAGGCAGCTCAGAAAATCGACCTTGCGGCTGCGGGCGCTCAGAGCCTCCGCAAACATTCCGCCGATGGCCGCAGGATCGGGAATGGCTTCGACGGACGCAGAGAAAATCACGCTTTGCCGCCGACCGAGACTGAGTTCGAAATAACCCGTCGTAAGCAGATCCTCATCTCCCTCGTATCCTCGCTCGATCTCTCTGGCGTATTCGAAATTATAGTACCAGTCGGGAGCCGGCACGAACTCCGCATCCCGACAATCGGTTTGCAGGTACAGCCAGGGAAAATCGGAATACAACCGACACCTCCATATTGGCATGCGTGAGCGCATGTTTGTCCCGGAAGGCGAAGAAAGGCCGGAGCCTAAGCCGGACATCGGACGGCGCCTCCAGCAGCGTATAGCGGATCATCAACTGCGTGCGGTTGTGTATCCAGAGCAGCTCTTTCCGCAACACGATGCTTCCCACGCGGTAGGTGATCGTCGGTGTCGGCGTATATTCGAAATCGGTGATGTACTTATGCCCCCGAGGTTCATAGGTTCCCGGGAAACGGTGCAGCGCCAGGTTGAAGGATTGCCCGTCGTGCACGACGGTTTCATCCACCGACGAGAGCAGCACGTAAGCGCGGTCGCTGTCGTCGATGGGTGCCACCATCAGGCCATGATACTTGCGCGTGTTGCAGCAAACGATGGTCGTGCTCATATAGCCGCCTCTGCGATCCGTAGCCAGCATTTCGCGCTGCAACGAATACTCCAGATTTCCCAGTTCCTTCTTATCAAATGTAAGTACCGACATAACTGTTTGTTCTTTATGTTCATTTCCGACAGAGCGGAACGGCAAAATCAGCCCGTACTCCTGCCGGACCCGTCGAATCGTTTATTTCGTTTTCTCCGCCGACCGGATCAGAAAAAGTTCCGGTCCGCTTGAACGATCTTTTCTGAAAGATACTCTTTTTTTCGCAGACCATCAAGTCCAAACCGTGCGAAAAATCAAAAATTATCAGAAAACGACCTTTTTTTCAACAATCATTTCATGCCCACTTCACCAATGCGAAATCCATACGATGCGGCAACATCGGATTCTGCGGGAAAATGCGCAGCGCCATATCGAACATCCCGGCCTGTTCGGGAACATAGTCCAAGGCGAAAGTCACCTGGCTGCCCGAAACCTGCACCTGGCTGAGCGGCACGGTACGGATGACCTCCACGACCCGGTCCGGCTCCACGGGACGGGCCACGACCAGTTCGGCCCCCACGTCCTCCGGAGCGAGTCCGGCCAGGTCGAGCGTAAGCTCGAAATGGTAACTGCGTCCTATGAAGATCGGCTTGTCGCCGACCCGGGCACGCTGCACGTCCACGATCTTCACGGCAGGCCACGCAGCCAGCACCTTGTGCTTCCAGGCGACGATCTCGCGCGCAACGGCGAAGTCGTTCTCCGACAGTTCCCGCTTGCGGGCCGCCAGCCGGTTGTAGAAACGCACCTCATAGTCGCGCAGCATCCGGTTGGTCGTGAAGTTCGAAGCGATTTCGGCAATACATTTTTTCACCGAAGCCATCCACGCACGGGGAATACCGTCGGCATCCCGGTCGTAGTATTTCGGCACGATCTCCTCTTCGATCGTATTGTAAATCATCTCGGCGTCGAGTTCGTTCTGATACTGCGGATCGGAAAAGACCGTCTCCATCGGCAGTGCCCAACCGGCACCCTCCTTGTATCCTTCGACCCACCAGCCGTCGAGCACCGAAAACTGCAGCACGCCGTTCATCACGCACTTTTCACCCGACGTACCCGACGCCTCGAGCGGACGAGTCGGGGTATTGAGCCACACGTCCACCCCCTGCACCAGACGACGCGCCAGCTCCATATCGTAATTCTGCAGGAAGATGATCTTGCCGGAGAACTGCGGCATGGCTGCGACTTCGATGATTCGCTTGATCAGATCCTGCCCCGGCTTGTCGTTGGGATGCGCCTTGCCCGCGAAGATAAACTGCACGGGACGCTCCTTGTTATTGACAATGGCCGCCAGGCGATCCAAATCGGAGAAGAGCAGCAACGCTCGTTTGTAAGTGGCGAACCGGCGTGCGAAACCGATCTTCAGCACGTCGGGCTTGATCCCTTCGAGTACCTGCATGACCTGATGGGGCGAATCCATGCGCACATGGCCGGGATCGCAATAGCGACGGCGGATCATGCGGACGAGTTTCTCCTTGAGCACCAGACGTTCCCGCCACAGGTCTTCGTCCGGGATGTCGTACACCTTCTTCCACTCGGAAATACGATATTCGTACCCCTCGAACCCTTCGGGAAAATAGCGGGCATACAGACGACGCAGGCGCGTAGCCGTCCAGGTCGGGAAGTGCACACCGTTGGTCACGTAACCGATATGCAGCTCGTTTTTGAAGTAGCCCGGCCATAAATTCCCCAAAATCTCTTTGGAAACCTCGCCGTGCAGCCACGACACCCCATTGACCTCCTGCGAAAGGTTGCAGGCGAGCACCGACATCGAGAATTTCTCGTTCGGATCCTCCGGATCGACACGTCCCAGACCGATGAACTGCGCCCAGTCGATCCCCAGTTCCCCGGGATAGTGCGACAGGTACTGCCGAACCATCGCTTCGGGAAACGCATCGTGTCCCGCCGGAACGGGCGTATGAGTCGTAAACAGCGAGGAGGAGCGGACCACTTCCAGCGCTTCGGCGAAAGTCAGGCGGCGGCGCAGCACCAGGTTGCGGATGCGCTCCAGCCCGAGAAATGCCGCATGACCCTCGTTGCAATGGGAAACGTCTTGCGCGATATGCAGCGACTGGAGCGCCCGCACACCGCCGATACCCAGCAGAATCTCCTGTTTGAGCCGGTTCTCCCAATCGCCGCCGTACAGGTAATGCGTCACCCGGCGATCCTCCTCGAGATTGGCCTCGTAATCGGCGTCGAGCAGGTACAAGTCGGTACGTCCCACCCGGCAAAGCCAGATGCGGGCCGTGAGCGTACGTCCCGGCAGGGGAATCGACACGGTCGCCCAGTTGCCCACCGCATCGCGCACGGGCTGGATCGGCAGCTTCGAGAAGTTCTGTGCTTCGTAAGTCGCCTGCTGAGCCCCCTGAGCGGAGAGTTTTTGAGTAAAATAACCGTACCGGTACAGCAATCCGACCGCGACCATCGGCACGTTCTTGTCGGACGCCTCCTTCAGATAGTCGCCGGCCAGGATGCCCAAACCGCCCGAATAGATCTTCAGCGAAGCGTGCAGGCCGTACTCCATCGAGAAATAGGCGATTTTCGGCGTCGCCGGATCGGGTTTTTCGGACATGTAGCTCTTGAACTGCGCATATACCGCATCAAGCGAAGCCAGGAACGACTCGTCCCGCTCCAACTCTTTCAGCCGGTTTATGGTCAGCAGATCGAGAAAAGCGATCGGATTACGTTCGCTTCGGTTCCAAAGGTCGGGATCGATCTCCTCGAACAGATACCGGGCGCCGGGATTCCAGCACCACCAAAGGTTGTGGGCCAGCTCCTCGAGCGGACGGAGCCGTTCGGGAAGGTTCTTCTCCACCATCATCCGGTTCCACTCCGGACGCTCCGGACGAAGCGCCTGATGCACGAGCTTGACCTGCTGCTCGGGCAGCGGCGTCGCATTCGAAGCCACATGGTTCATCCGCACGTCGGCATTATCGAGCGCCAGCGCGTAAGCCTCTTCGTACGCCTCGAAAAGCCGGCTCCAGAGCGCCTCTTTCGACAGCACGCCCGCAGCACGACGCATCTCCTCCACACGAGCGGCATCCAACTGCGAAAACCGCAGCACGGCATCGGCCAGCGCAGAGGCCACTTCGTCGTCGTTGCCATCCTCGCGGCAAAGTACCGCTACGCCGGGATGCTCCTCCCGCCGGTCGATCCAAAGACCGAATCCGGCGAGGGTCGTGGTGACGGTCGGCACGGAAAAGGCGATCGACTCGAGCGGTGTATAGCCCCAGGGTTCATAATACGACGGAAACAGGGTCAGATCCATGCCCACGAGCAACTCGTAATAGCTCTTGTCGAAAATACCGTCCCGGTCATCCAAATACGAAGGCACGAAAATCACATGCACTTTGGATGCAGGATCGGCCAGCGGACTGCCGTCGATCGCCCGCACGATCGGATCCCACTGCATATTCTCCAGATAATGGGTCGCCCAAGGCCATTGCGAGCCGTCGATCGGCTGCGATGGATCCTGCAGGTGCTTCTGCAAGTCGGCACGGGCTCCCCGGTTGGCGGCAGGCACCATGACATACAACACGACCTCCCGATCCAGGCGTTCCAGCCCGGCCAGCCGCTTCATACCCTCCAGCAGCACATCCAGCCCCTTATTGCGGAATTCGTATCGGCCGCTCGTGCCGACGATCAGCGGATTATCCTGCAACTTGCGGCCCAGGCAAGCCTCCGCCACAGCGATCAGAGCCGCACGAGCCTCTTCACGTTTGATCCGATAGTCGTCGTCCTGCCAAACGAAATCGTCCTCAAAACCGTTGGGCGTCACGACATCTACCTCGTGCCCCAGCAAATAGCGACATTCGGTAGCCGTAATTCCGCTCACGGTCAGGAAAGCGTCGCTGTTGGCCGCCGCCTTCTTCTCGATCGAATGCTTGGCCGTCACGCCGAAACGACGGGCCAGGTCGTCCGCATTGTACGTAGTCAGATCCCTATAAAGCGGCATTCCGTTTCCGGCGATGCTGCGTCCCAGCACGGTAGCGTGCGTAGTGAACAACGTGGCCACGTAAGGCGACTCCCGACGCAGATAAAGTCCTCCGGCGGCGGTCATCCACTCGTGGAAATGAGCCGCGACCCGGTTTGCGGACTTACAGAAAGTTTCGACGTAGGAAGCTACGACCAGTCCGGCGGCATAGCCGAACAACACCGGCTCGATGTAATCCCACTGGCCCGAAATCGAATCCACACGGTAGCTCTCCCAAAGGAACTTCAAGATGTCGTCCTTGCGGGGAATCAGCGAGGAAAAATCGACCAGAATCACCTGCGGCCGCCCGACGATGCGCCAATGTCCTACACGGACACGGATCCCCTTCTCATACAGGGTCTGCCGCCACCCCTTGAGCAGCGCCGGATCCTCCTCGAACTCCCGGTCAGCCCCCTGCCCCAGATCGGGACCGATCGTAAAATAGCGGTCGCCGTACTTTACGCACACGGTCCGGGCCTTGGTCGCTATCACGGTATTGATACCGCCCACCTTATTGCACACTTCCCAACTGATCTCGAAGAGAAAGTCGGGTTTCAGTTTCATATCGTTCATATTTCAATGATTTGATTATTCAACAATCAGTCGTCCGCTTCGAACAACGCGCCGATCACGGCATCCGACACCAGGAACTTCTCCGCCGGAATCGCCAGTCGGCCGGCCGCGAAACACAGCTCTCCGATCCCCATGAAAGGCTCCGCCTGCCGCAGCAGCCGCTCTGCCCGCTCTTTTCCGAAACGAGTTTCGACCGCAGCCAGCTCGAGTCCCTCGGCCGTGCGCAGGCGGGTCATCAGATACTCATTGTAGCGATCCCGCTCCGTAAGCCGCTCCTGTTCGTAAATCGCCTCCGTTCCGGCACCGGCCAGGTAGCCGTCGATCGACGCAGCGGCCCAGCGGCGCGACTTCCCGTTGAAGGAGTGGGCTGCAGGCCCGATGCCCAAATACTCGTCGCCCGACCAGTAGGCGGCATTGTGACGGGCCCGGCAACCGGGCAGCGCATAATTCGACACTTCGTAATGCTCGAACCCGGCCTCAGTCAGCGTTCGGTGCACCTCCAGGTATTCGCGTTCGCTCACCTGCTCGTCCACCTCGGAGAACTGCCCGCGCTCCAGGCGACGCCCGAAGGCCGTATTTTTCTCTATCGTCAAATGGTATGCCGAAATATGCTGTACACCGAGCGCCAAAGCCCGGTCGAGGTTACGGCGCAGTACTTCGCCGCCGAAACCCGGCACGCCAAAGATCAGGTCGATCGTCAGATTCGCAAAACCCGCAGCCTGCGCCCGGCGGACAGCTTCGACGGCCTGCATCCCCGTATGACGCCGGTTCATCAGCCGCAACTCGTCATCGTCGAAAGACTGCACGCCCACGCTCAACCGGTTTGCACCCGTACGGGCCAGCGCCTCCAGCCACTCTCCGGTCATATCGTCGGGATTGGCCTCGACGGTAAACTCCTCCACACCGCTGCAATCCAGCAACGCCGCCGCCCGGTCCGCCAATCCCTGCAACCGGGCGGGATCGCAGAGCGACGGGGTTCCGCCGCCGAAATAGACAGTACGGATCCGACGGTCGGAGAGCCAATCGACGGCTCCGTCCAATTCGCGCTCCATCGCCTCCAGTACGGAATCGACACGTCCCACCTCGGCGCTTTTGAAAAAGTCGCAATAGGCGCAAATCCTGCGGCAAAAAGGGATATGGAAATAAAGTCCGGCCATGTGGCAACGAGTGAAAAGCGAACGCCGGGCCGAATCTACCTCAACGCCGCCCGAACGCATCCTATATTGTTACAAATATAGAAAAATATAACGCGCATTATCTGCTTGTAACAGAAAATTCACAACACGGAAAAATCCGAAACGAACCGATCCGGTCTGCAGGGCTGCGAACAAAAAAGGAAATGCAATTTCCATAAAGAGCCCCGAAAGGTTCCTCCGTCGCAAAATCCGCATAATCCGGCTATCTGGCCTGCAAAACAGCCCGCAGTTCGCCGTCGGTAAGAAGCATCAGCATATCGCCGTCCACTTCGTAGTGGGTCGCTCCCGACAAAACGTCGCTGAAAGCCTGCTCCTGGTCCAAACCGGGACAAAACATCCGGGTCGAAGCCATCTGGCCGACGGTCAGTCCGCCCGTTTCCGTGGTTTCATACGAACCCATAAGCCGGTTGCAGGCTCCAAGCCCCGAAAGGCGTCCGTCCTCACCGAAAACGACGGTAAAAAGGTCGCCTTCGACCGGTACGGCACGGCCGTTGAGCTGCACCAGCTGCCATTCGGTGCTGACAAAAGGTTTGCTGTCGCCTTTCCGGTGTTTACGGCAGGGACAGCAGGAGGCTACGAGCATCACGAGGGCGGCGAATGCCGCCAGTTTCATAAAACGTGTCATAAGCTATCGGTTTTGAATCTTTATCCAGCAAAATATGTGCAAACATAACCAAAATAATCGTAACTTTGTACTCCGTCACGGTTCCCGAAGACAAAAACGGCCCGGTCGCAGGAAAATAGAACTCAAAATCGAACATTCATGCGAAACGGAGCGAAAACGGGGCTACCGACATACCCGGCAACCGAAAAAGCACGCACCCTATTTTACGATCAAACGGGAACCGAATGCAACGAAAAAGAAAATTCAACCATAAATTTTAACGAATCAAAATAATACGACACTATGAAAACCATTATCGCATCTCCCAAAGCCCCCAAAGCGGTGGGCCCCTATTCGCAGGCCGTAAAGTGCGGCGACACGCTCTACATTTCGGGGCAGCTCCCGATCGACGGCGCCACCGGCGCGATGCCCGAAAGCATCGAAGATCAGACGCGCCAGTCGCTCACCAACCTGGGACATATTCTCGAAGAGGCGGGTTACTCGCATGCCGACATCGTGAAAACGACGGTTCTGCTCACCGACATCGCCGACTTCGCGGCGATGAACGCCGTCTATGCCACATTCTTTACGAAAGATATGCCCGCACGCATCTGCTATCAGGTATCCAAGCTGCCGATGGGTGCGAAGGTCGAGATCGACGCTGTCGCCGTCAAGTAAAACGCATCCGGCGGAAAGCATGGACGGAAGGACCTGACTTCGCCGCCCATAAAAAAACGATTATATACCGGAACGACGCGAGATTCCGCGTTGTTTTTCGGGCTTGTTCGCAACCGTCTGCGATCGGCGTGCGTATGCGCGAATCCGATCCGCCCTCTTCTCTCCGGTCGGAGGAAAACCGAACTCCAGAGCGGGAAAGGATTTCCGGCAGGGAGTATCGAGCACAGGCGCAATAAAGCTATATAATCGTGTTACATAGGCAGTAAGCCCAACGTTTCACTATACAGGCACACGACGGGCGAACCGACTTGGCGGACAAAAAAACGAAGACAGACGACTCCGCCATATCCCAAATCGTGCGTCCCGGATCACTGGGACGCACATTTTATCCATTGTTGATAACTTTGGAATAATTTGTCGCGGGAAGATTCGAAAATCCCGAAGAAAAGCAGGAAATTTGTATAGTTGGGACCGAACGGAACAAGCCTGCATCGGCCCCGATTCCTGCAAAGACATAAAGAAATAAAACTCAAGATATCATGTCAAGCAATAAACAACCGGGCCTCCCGACCGAAGTGTCCTACAACGAAGCGGTCGAAGCGTCGAAAAAATATTTCGACGGAGACGACCTGGCCGCTACGGTCTGGGTAAGCAAATACGCCCTGAAAGATTCGTACGGCCATATTTACGAAAAAACTCCGCGCGATATGCACGAGCGCATCGCCGCCGAGATCGAACGGATCGAAAAGAAGTACCCCAATCCTATGAACCGGCAGGAGGTGTTCGAACTGCTCGACCACTTCCGCTACATCATCCCGCAAGGCGGTCCCATGACCGGTATCGGCAATAACTTCCAGGCGGCTTCGCTTTCGAACTGCTTCGTCATCGGCCACAAGAATCCGGCCGACTCCTACGGAGGCATCTTCCGCATGGACGAGGAGCAGGTGCAACTGATGAAACGCCGCGGGGGCGTGGGGCATGACCTCTCGCACATCCGTCCCACGGGCAGCCCGGTGCTCAACTCGGCGCTCACCTCGACCGGTATCGTCCCCTTCATGGAGCGTTACTCGAACTCGACGCGCGAAGTGGCTCAGGACGGTCGCCGGGGCGCCCTGATGCTCACCCTTTCGATCAAACATCCCGATGCGGAACGCTTTATCGATGCCAAAGTCGATACGAGCAAGGTGACCGGCGCCAATGTTTCGGTCAAAATCGACGACGAATTCATGCGCGCGGCACTCGCCGGGAAGAAATACCACCAACAGTTCCCGATTCACTCGGACAAACCGCTCTACCAGCAGGATATCGACGCCAAGAAACTTTGGGACAAGATCATCCACAACGCCTGGAAATCGGCCGAACCGGGCGTAATGTTCTGGGACACGATCATCCGTGAAAGTATTCCCGACTGCTATGCCGACGAAGGATTTACGACCGTGGCGACCAACCCCTGCGGCGAAATTCCGCTTTGCCCCTACGACTCGTGCCGTCTGCTGGCGATCAACCTGTTGAGTTACGTGGATAAACCTTTCACCAAAGAAGCGTCGTTCAACTTCGAGAAATTCAAGCAACACGTCGAGAAGGCGATGCGTATGATGGACGACATCATCGACCTGGAGCTCGAAAAAGTCGAACTCATCATCAACAAGATCGCTGCGGATCCCGAAGACGAGGACATTCGCCGTGTGGAAATGGAGCTTTGGAAAAAGATTCGTACGATGGCCCGCAAAGGACGCCGTACGGGACTGGGCATCACGGCCGAAGGCGACATGCTCGCAGCATTGGGCCTGCGCTACGGCACGCCCGAAGCGACGGCTTTCGCCGTGAAGGTGCAGAAGACCCTCGCACTGGAAGCCTACCGTGCCTCAGTAAAGATGGCCGCAGAGCGCGGAGCGTTCGAAATTTTCGATGCACGCAAGGAGGAGAAGAACCCGATGATCGGCCGCATCCGGGAGGCCGATCCGGAGCTCTACGCCGAAATGGTAAAACACGGACGACGCAATATCGCCATGCTGACCATCGCCCCTACGGGAACCACCTCGCTCATGTCGCAAACCACGTCGGGCATCGAACCGGTTTTCCGTCCCGTCTATAAGCGTCGCCGCAAGATCAACCCTTCGGATCAGGATGCCAAAGTGGCTTTCGTGGACGATATGGGCGAAAAGTTCGAAGAGTATAACGTCTATCACCACAACTTCGTCAAATGGCTCGAAGCCAACGGATACGACACTTCGAAACTGCAAGACATATCGGACGATGAGCTCAACCGGTGGGTGGCCGCATCGCCCTATCACGGCGCGACGGCCAACGACATCGACTGGGTGGCCAAAGTCAAGATGCAGGGCGAGATTCAGAAGTGGGTCGATCACTCGATTTCGGTGACGGTCAATCTGCCGAACGACGTTTCCGAGGCACTCGTAGCGGACGTATATCGCACGGCCTGGGAGTGCGGCTGCAAAGGGGTAACGGTTTACCGCGACGGCTGCCGCGAAGGTGTACTGATCGATAAGAAGAAAAAAGCGGCAAAAGAGGAGAACGGACAGACCATTCTCAAACGCCCCAAATCGATCCCAGCGGACATCGTGCGTTTCAAAAACGGCAACGAAAACTGGATCGCCTTCGTCGGCCTGCAGGACGGACGCCCTTACGAAATCTTCACGGGTAAAATCGAAGAGGATGCCATGTATATTCCGCCCAAAATCAACAAGGGCTTTATTATAAAGGTACGCGAGGAGAACGGTTCGAAACGGTACGACTTCCAGTATATCGACCGATACGGCTACACCAACACCATCGGCGGCATTTCGCGCCTGTTCAACGAAGAGTTCTGGAACTACGCCAAGCTGATTTCGGGCGTCCTGCGCCACGGCATGCCGATCACCAACGTCGTATCGCTCATCGAATCGCTCCACCTGAACAGCGAAACCATCAATACCTGGAAGCTGGGTGTGGAACGAGCACTGAAGCAATATATCTCGGACGGCACCAAAACCAAGGACAAGTGCCCGAGCTGCGGCCAGGAGACGATGGCCTATCAGAACGGGTGTCTTACGTGCATGTCCTGCGGGTACTCGAAATGCGGTTGATTCTCTGCCGACAGACAATAAAATATACAAAACGTCAAACGAGGTCCGGGCTTTTGGCCCGGACTTTGCTTTTAGCTTCTACAAAAGGATATATAGAGATGAATCAAGCTCCCGTGTAAGGGTTTACATACACGAAAACAAAAAATTATTACACATTAAATTCGAACTACATGAAAAAATTATTCATTACGATGGCACTCGTTCTTTGTGCCGCAGCCGCTTCAGCCCAGGTTGTCGCTGTCGCAGAAGAAATCGTCGTAGAAGAGCAACAGCCCAAGAGACGAGGCTGGGCCGGTTACGAAACCAACCGTTTCTTCGACAACTGGGAAATCACCGTCGCCGGAGGCGCCCAAATTATGGTCTTCAACGGCACGCTGGGAAAAGACGATTTCGGATCGTCGCGCTTCAACCACATCAACTGGCAGGCCGACTTCTCGCTGACCAAATGGTTCCACCCCGTAATGGGTGCCCGCCTGCAAATTCAGGGCGGCCAGTACCAGAACGACACGGCATTCGGCAACCAATACATGAAAGACCCGTACATCTTCACGCACATGGACTTCATGGTGAATCTGTCGAACTGGATCGGCGGCGAGCGTGACGACCGCGTCTATTACGCAGTGCCCTTCGCCGGCTTCGGTTACCACGTATCGGGTTTCACCGACAAATTCCAGCGCGACTGGGGCTACGGGACGGACCATTCGTTCGCTTTCACAGCCGGTTTGCTCAACAAGTTCCGCGTATGCCCGGCCCTGGACATCGAACTGGAACTCAAGGCTTGGATGCTGCCCAGCAGCAACATGCCCTCAATCCTGAATTCGGGAACACAGAAAGTGGCCGCAGCTTACAGTGCCACGATCGGTCTTACGTACCGTTTCAACCGCCGTGGCTTCAAACAGGCTTCGCCCTACACCGCAGCGGATGTGATGGCTTACCAGGCTGCCGTGGCTGACCGTGATCTGGCTTTGGCCGCAGTACAGGCCGACAATGCCGAATTAGCCAATGACCTGGCTGCAGCAAACAAAGCTGCGAAAAAAGCCGCTGCCGAGGCTGCTGCCGCAAAGAAAGCTGCCGAAATGGCGAAGTGGGGTCCCAATCCTATTCCGGCCGACCAGCTCGACGGCAATGCCTACACCGATGACATCTATCTGACCAGCAAAGGCATCACCTTCTTCAACATCGGCCAGACCGAGCTGAGTCCGAAAGAGAAACTCCGCCTGGACATCATCGCTACCCAAATCAAGAATGCGCCGAAAAACAAGATTTACGTGATCGAAGGCCATGCCGATCCCCAAACCGGTTCGAAGGCCGTGAATACCCGCCTGGCCGAGCAGCGTGCGAAGAAGGTTTACGACTACCTGATCTCGAAAGGCGTAAAAGCCGAGAACCTGCAGTACAAGGGTTACAGCGACACCAAATCTCCGTTCAAGACCGAACAGGAGAACCGCGTAACGGTAATCCGCTAAATGCCAAATACAAAAAAATCCCGCTGTAAAATACAGCGGGATTTTTTTGTACAAGGATCAGAAAAAGGCGAACAATTCAATCGTACGGACTCGCACATAAAGATCGCCGAACCGCCTCCTGTCCGGTACAAAAATAATCGAGCCGACGCAGCGCCGAATCTGCTCGGACTCCGCTTCGGCGGAGTTTATTTTATACGGCAATCGCTGAAAAACGCACCGGATTTCGCGGATGATGAAGATACGATACGCCGCCCACGCAGGAGCGCCGCCTAATCAAAAAGCAGGGAGAGAATCTTTTTCAGCCCCTCTTCATCCTCCCGGTCGAACGCATCCAACCGGTCGCTGTCCACATCCAGACAGGCGAACACACGCCCTTCCCGGTCCCGAATCGGCAGGACGATCTCGCTGCGGGATTTCGAATTACAGGCGATATGTCCCGGAAACCGCTCCACATCGGGCACGATTACGGTTTCTCCCGTGCTGACCGCCGCCCAGCAAACTCCCGTATGATGCCGCAGCTTCTGACAGGCAACGGGCCCCTGGTACGAGCGGACAATCAGTTCGTCGTCGATAAGGGCATACACCCCTGTCCAGAAAAAAGTCTGCATCTTATGATGCAGCACGGCCTCCATCGTGGCCAGCCGTGCCCAAATGTCGTCGGTCGTCTGTACATAGCCCTTGATCTGTTCGTACAACCGGTCGTACTTCGCCAGTTTCGCACTCATCGTCGCAATCGTTAAAAGAGAATGCTAAGTAATCAATTTTTTTTCAAAAATCCGCCGGATTCATCCGCTTTTAGCGATTCGCACCACGAAAAAGCGGATCTATGGAAAACCATAGACCCGCCCGAATCATCGACCGGCTCCGTCAGGCCAACAGCAACACGAGCACCACGCCCCAGATGATGAGCAGCGTATTGCCGATGGCATAAGTGATGGTATATCCCAGCGAGGGGACATTGCTGCCGATCGTATCCTCGACAGCACCGAGAGCCGCCGTAGTCGTTCGCGCTCCGGCGACGCATCCGAGCGTCAGGGCATCGTTGAAACGGAACAGGTAACGGCCGATCAACACGCCCAGCACCAGAGGAAGAGTCGTGGCACCGGCCCCCACCAGGAAAAGGCTCCAGCCCACCTGCTGAAAACCGGCGACGAACGACGGTCCGGTCGAAATGCCGACGATCGCAATGAAAGTATTCAGTCCCATATTGTTCATGAACCACACGGTCTGTTCGGGAATGCCTCCCAAAGTCGGACGCCGCGAACGGGCCCAGCCGCAGAAAAGACCTGCGAGCAGCACGCCGCCGCTCACGGTCAGACTCAGGGGAATCGCCCCTATCTTGGCCACCAGCATCCATCCGAAGATCAGACCGCCCAGACAGATACCCAGCCCCAACAACGGAACGCTGCTCTCGGTCTTCACCGGATCGCTGAAACCCAACTGTGCGGCGGCACGTCGCACGTCCTGCGGCAGCCCGACCAATTCGATTCGGTCGCCGGCATCCAGTTTCGCACCGCTCCGCACGGGGATCTTCACACCCGCCCGCACGATGGACCGGATATTGACCCCGTGCATAAATTTAGCCGACAAGACCTTTCCGATCCTCTCCCCGGCAGCCCCCTTGCGATTGACCACGACAGGAAGGACCTGAACGGCAAAATTCGTCAGTGTCGTATCGGACACTTCGGCACCGATCCACTTCTCTTCGCTGATGACGTATTCGCGGCGGCCGCTGACGACCAGTTGATCGCCCGGACGGATCACTGTCCGGGGTGTCACCTCATCGACGACCTTCCCCTGCTGGCAGAGCCGTTCGACGAAAATACGCTTTTCGTCGCGCTGCATGACGGTTTCGAATTCGTGGACGGTACGTCCGCCCTCGAACCATTCGTTATCGGCGCTGAAAACCCGGAAAACGATCTCCCGGGCCGCCGGGTCGAATCCGGCCTTCAGGCTGAGGTCTTCGCCCATCTTCTGCTCCAGATCACGCGCCGACTGCTTCACCTTCGCCACGCCGCCCAGCAACCGGGGTCCGATCGAACTCAGCACCCAGGCGGAACCCGCCGTACCGAAGATGTAAGTCACCGCATAGCAAACAGGCATCGAGCTGAGATCGGTTTCCGCTCCGCCCGGCAGTTCGCGGATCGTATCGGTCGCCACGCCCAGCACGGCCGACATCGTCTGCGACCCGGCCAGCAGCCCCGCAGCCTGCGAAAGCGTATAGCCCATCAGCCAGGAGAAAAGCCACACCGAGCCGAGACACAGCAAACAGACTACGACGGCGAAGGCCACCTGCGGCAATCCGTCCTTCTTCAACCCCCGGAAGAACTGCGGGCCGACCGCATACCCCACGGCGAAAAGGAACATCAGGAAGAAAAGGGTTTTGGCCGGTTCGGGAATCTCGATACGAAGCTGCCCGACGACCACGCCCACCAGCAGCACGCTGGTTACCGTTCCGAGCGAAAAGCTGCGGATGCGCAGCTTACCCAGCAAAAACCCCAGCGCAACGGTCAGAAAGACGGCCAGCGCCGGGTTCGCCTGGATGAAGTGCGTGAATTGTACACCTGTAAACATAATTTATCTCGTTTTCTTCGTTAGGTTTCACGTCGATCAAACGGCAAACCGTGTGCCGCAAACGCACAAACGAAGAATCAGCGGGATAAATAACGCTCCGTAAGACGGGAAACGGCGTAATCGCCGAGGATTTCACGCGGAATAACGAGCATTTCGCGCAAGGAGGGCGTCCAGCGCTCCACGACGATCCGGTAGAAAACAGCGTGGATCGCCCGGTGCGAAAGCTGATGCACGGGCATCGTGACGGTCCCGGCAAGGCATACCGCCCCGGCATCTTTGAAGAGAGCGCAAAACTCCGGCATCGCGGCCAACACCGTATATTCCACAGGTTCGGGAGTTTCGATGAGCGGAAATTCGTACAACCCCTGCCAAATGTCGCCGGCACCCCGTCGGCGCAACACCAATTCATCGCCGCATTCGACGTGCAGGTAGTTGAAATAGCGGGGTTCGACAGCCGTACGCCCCTGTTTGACGGGGCGGACATCGACCGTACGGGCGGCAAAAGCCAGACAACGGTCGCGCAAAGGACACTCCGTACAGCGGGGCTGTGCCGGAAGACAGCAAAGAGCCCCGAAATCCATAATGGCCTGGTTGTAAAGTCCCGGCCGCTGCCGGTCGATCAGCGAATCGGCCAACGCAGCGAACGTCCGCCTTCCGGAAGTCGTATCGATGGGCGTATCGAGGTCATAAAGGCGGGAAAGCACCCGAAAGACATTGCCGTCGAGTGCGGCACAGGGTTCGTCGTAGGCGATCGAACAGATCGCCGCAGCCGTATAGTCGCCCACGCCGGGCAATGCCCGCACGTCGGCATAGTCCGTCGGGAAAACGCCGCCGTGCGTTTCCACGATCCGCCGGGCTGCGGCCAGCAGGTTCCGGGCCCGGGAGTAGTAGCCGAGTCCCTGCCAGCACTTGAGAACCAGATCTTCGGGAGCCGAAGCGAGGGCCGCGACGTCAGGGAACAGTTCGAGGAAACGATGATAATAGGACATACCCTGCGCCACGCGGGTCTGTTGCAGGATCACTTCCGAAATCCAGATCCGGTAAGGGTCCCGTGTGCGACGCCAGGGAAGGTCGCGCCCCTCGCGGCCGTACCACTCCAGGAGCCGCGAAGCGACCTCGGGATCGGGAACGTATGTCTGCTGATCGTTTTTCAAAATCCTCCGGGAAAAGACGATTCCCCCGGACAAAAATAGGGATTCAAGGCGATAAAAGCAAACCCGTCAGGTGCCCGTTCCTTCGCTCTTAAACGAAGCCGCCTTGCGGCGCGGGCGCAACAGCCACAGGAAGGGCAGTGCCGAGGCCAACGAAACGAATGTGACGAAAAGGAAATCATCGGAGATACCGGCCACGTAGCTTTCCGCCGAAGAGAGTCCGCCCTGCGCCGAATGGAACGCCGTACGGCCGGTCAGAATAACGGTAAGCAGGGCGATGCTGACGCTGCCCGAGAGTTGTTTGATGCTGTTGGAGATGCCGGCCGCCGAAGCCATATCGCGCTGGCTCAAATTCATGAGCGAGAAATCGTTCAGCGGGGCAAAGGTCAGTCCCATGCCGAAACCGCGCAGATAGAGTACCAACATGATTTGTGCATGCGTAGTATGAAGAGTAAACCGGCTGGCGAAATAGAAACTCAACGTCATGACCAGGATGCCGGTCACGGCGATAAAGAGCGGCTTGATATAGCGGGTCAGGAATCCCGAGCAGGTCGAAAGCACGCCCTGGATCAGGCCGACGGGCAGGAAAACGCTGCCGGCCATGATCGCCGTATAGCCCAGCCCCTTCTGCATGTAAAGCGGCAGCAGGTAGGTACCGCCCAGCATGCCGATACCGAAGATCGCCAGCACGGCCATCGAAACGCCGAAATTACGTTCGCCGAGCAGTTTCAGATTCAACAGCGGATTTTCGCACCGCAGCTCCCGGACGATAAAGACAATGAGTGCCGCAGCCGCAACCGCAAAACATCCGATCACCTCCGGCGAACTCCACCCCTCGGGATTCAAAGGCGAATTGCCTCGGGCCAGTGCGAAGATCAAAAGGGGCATGAAACAGACCACGCACAGGAAACCCGGCCAGTCGAAACTGCCCGCACGGGCACCGCGCCACTCCTTCTGGATAAAAATTGCAAACAGAATGGCCGCCAGTCCCACAGGAACATTGACATCGAAGATCAGGTGCCAGCTGTAATCGTCCACCAGATAACCGCCGATCAGAGGACCGAACGAGATCGAAGCGGCGGCCGCCACCGACCACAACCCCAGGGCCAGTCCCCGCTGTTGCGGAGGAAACTCCCGGGTGACGATCGCCAGGCCGAGCGACTGGATGATGCCGCTGCCGAAGCCTTGCAGGGCACGGGCCGAAATCAGGAACATATCGCTCCCGGCGCGGCCGCAGAGCCACGATCCGAAGGTGAAGAGCACCAACCCCAGAATATACATCCGTTTGTTGCCGATGCGGTCGGCGATCCAACCCGCCGAAGGCAGCATGAGCGTCATGGTAATCATATAGGCCGTAATGACCCATTCGGCGGTCGAAATGGGGATGTGAAATACCGACATAATGGTCGGCAGGCCGACGTTCACGACCGTCACGTCCATCACGGCCATGAAAGTCCCGAGCATCACGAGGCTCAAAATCCACCATTTATACCCTCGACTGTTGCGTATGCGTTCTCTCGGATTCCTCATTGCATGTTTATTCAGGAAATAAACGGGACAAAAAAAGTGCCATAAGACAGAGTGCTTCGAAATCCGAACCGAACGAAGGACGTATCGCTTTCGATACGGTTTGTGCGGCAAATCTCCCGCTCTTGGCACAATCCGTGAACGGAATGGATAATACCGCCTCGACAAAAACGTTATAATTAAATGAAATATACGCCATGAAAACCATTTTTTTCGGGACACAGCCCTACGACCGCGAATCGTTCGACCGGATCAACGCCGACTACGGGATACGGATCAAATACCACCGCAGCCACCTGAACATCGACAACGTACCCCTGGCACAAGGCGCCGATGCGGTCTGCATCTTCGTCAATGACTCGGCCGATGCTCCAACCGTCGGGGAGCTGGCCCGCATGGGCGTACGGTTGATCGCCCTGCGCTGCGCGGGTTTCAACAACGTCGATCTGAAAGCCGCCGCCGAGCACGGCATCACGGTAGTCCGGGTACCGGCCTATTCGCCCTATGCCGTGGCCGAACACGCCGTGGCACTGATGCTCTCGCTCAACCGGAAGGTACACCGCGCTTACTGGCGTACCCGGGACGGAAATTTCGCCCTGCACGGCCTCCTCGGCTTCGATATGCACGGCAAAACGGCCGGCATCGTCGGCACGGGAAAAATCGCCCGTGCCCTCATCCGCATCCTGCGGGGTTTCGGGATGGAGGTCCTCGGCTACGACCCCTGCCCCGACGAGGCGTTCGCCCGGGAATCAGGTATGACCTACGTTCCGCTGACCGAACTCTACCGCCGCTCGGACATCATCTCGCTGCACTGTCCCCTCACGGACCGAACCCTCCACATGATCGACGCCGAAGCCATCGGTCAAATGAAAGACGGGGTCATCATCATCAACACGGGACGCGGGCAGCTGATCCGCACGAGCGACCTGATCGAAGGACTCAAGGAGAAAAAGATCGGAGCGGCGGGGCTGGATGTCTATGAGGAAGAGGCGGATTACTTCTATCAGGACACCTCCGACCGGATCATGGACGACGATATCCTGGCACGCCTGCTGTCGTTCAACAACGTCATCATGACCTCGCACCAGGGTTTTTTCACACGTGAAGCGTTGGATAATATAGCGCATACTACATTGCAGAATATTAACGATTTCGACAAGCACCGCAAATTGGTGAACGAGGTGCGTGCCGAACCTGAAAAAGCGATAGGATGAAAAAAGTGGTTTTGCTCCGCCACGGCGAGAGCACATGGAACCGGGAAAACCGGTTCACGGGATGGACGGACGTCGATTTGAGCGAAAAAGGCGTCGCCGAGGCCGAAAAGGCCGGCCTGCTGTTGCGCGAGGAGGGCTTTCTGTTCGGGCATGCCTATACCTCCTACCTGAAACGGGCCGTGAAGACGCTCGGCGTCGTACTCGACAAGCTGGATCAGGATTGGGTGCCGGTTTCGAAGAGCTGGCGGCTCAACGAGAAGCATTACGGCTCTTTGCAGGGACTCAACAAAAAGGAAACGGCAGAGAAATACGGCGACGAGCAGGTGCACATCTGGCGCCGCAGTTACGACGTGGCTCCGGCGCCGCTCGGCGAAGAGGACCCGCGCAACCCGCGCTTCGATCCCCGCTACCGCGACGTACCCGAAGCGGAGTTGCCCCGCACCGAGTCGCTGCTCGACACCGTCGGCCGCATCATGCCCTACTGGAAATGCGAAATCCTGCCGGCGCTCGCCCGCCACGACTCCCTGCTGGTCGTGGCCCACGGCAACAGCCTGCGCGGCATCATCAAACACCTGAAAGGCATCTCCGACGAAGCGATTTCGGAGTTCAATCTCCCGACCGCCGTGCCTTATGTCTTCGAGTTCGACGAGGGTCTCAACTACGCGGGGGATCGTTTCCTGGGCGACCCCGATGAGATAGCCCGGCTGATGGCCGCCGTTGCTGATCAGGGCAGGAAAGGCTGAGGCGTAGCGCGCCCGTCGCCCGATGCCGCACGGGTACTGCTGTGGAAATTGCTGCCGGCTGGCTGGCGTCCGGTGTAGTTCGGAACTGGCCGGGGCAGGGAGCCGGTTGGCCGGATATGCCGCGAAGTACCCCGTATTTGAAATCCCCGTACACTTTTCCAGTGTGCGGGGATTTTCGTACGCGATGCGGAAGCCTGTGTTTTGTCCGGGGCAGAAACTGCGTTTTATCCGGGCTGATCGTACCTGGTGAGCTGTTTTGCCGGCCTGTTTTTACCGTTTTTCCCGTCCGCCTCCTTTTGCCGGCCGTGCCGCCGGGTCAGTTTTGTGTCCGGTATTCGTTGGGCGACATGCCGACGCACTTCTTGAACAACCGGGTGAAGTGCTGGGGATAGCGGAAACCGAGTTCGTAGGCGATTTCGCTGATCGACTTCGTCGCGTCGAATATCCGTTCCTTGGCGATGTCGATCACCTTCAGTTGAATGTACTCCTGCGCCGATTTGCCGGTCTCCTTCTTTATCAGGTCGCCGAAATAGTTGGCCGACAGGTGCAGCTGTTCCGCGCACCAGCGTACCGAAGGCACCCCGTCGCGCTGGGGCGTGTCGCCTTTGAAATAGTCGTTCAGCAGCCGTTCGAACCGGGACAGCGCGTCTTTGTTGACCTCGCTGCGCGTGATGAACTGCCGCTCGTAGAAGCGTATGCTGTAGTTGAGCAGCAGTTCGATGTTCGAGACGATCAGCCGTCTGCTGTGCTTGTCGATGGCATGGTTCAATTCGCCCGTTATGTTCTGCAGGCATTCGAGCACCACGAGCCGCTCCTGCTCCGAGAGATGCAGGGCCTCGTTGGCTTCGTACGAAAAGAAGGTGTATTCGTCCATGCTGCGTCCGAGCGACGTGCCCCGGATCAGGTCGGGGTGGAACAGCAGCGCCCAGCCTTTGGGCTGAAACACCTCGCCGTTGTCCTCGATGCCGACCACCTGCCCCGGTGTGATGAATACGAGCGTTCCCTCCTGATAGTCGTAATAGTGGCGTCCGTAGCGCATGTCGCCGCATTTGACGTCTTTCAGGAAGACGCAGTAGAATCCGTACATGCGCCGGGCGTGCCGGGCCTTCGGGCATTTCGAAAAGTCGATGACGCTGACCAGCGGATGGAGCGTCTCCTGCCCCATCATTTCGTTGTACTGGTAGACGTGCTCCATTTTTACGATCTCGTCCATATGCTTCGATTATTGTTGTCTGTCACAAAGTTAATGCTTTTTTCCATGCCCGCCGCACCTTCGCGGCCGAATCGGTAATAATGGTATGACGAACCGTAATTCGGGTAATGACACGCCGCCGGAATCGCCCTACTTTTGCAGTGTGAAACGGACCCGAACCCGATGAACCGGGAAAACGGAAGGTGGTCTCGGCTGTCGGAAAACGGGTTTGAAATCAATAAAAGGAGAAAAAAATGGAGCATAGAATTTTGAACAACGGCGTCGAAATGCCGGTTCTGGGTTTCGGTGTCTATCAGGTCGAAGAGACGGTCTGCGAACAGTGTGTATGCGATGCGATTGCGGCGGGTTACCGTTCGATCGACACCGCTTCGGCCTATCTCAACGAGCGGGCCGTGGGCCGGGCGATCCGGCGGAGCGGCGTACCCCGCGAGGAACTTTTCATTACGACGAAACTCTGGGTGCAGGACGCCGGGTACGAGAGCACGAAGCGGGCTTTAGCCAAGTCGCTCGAACGCCTGCAGCTCGATTATCTCGACCTCTACCTGATCCATCAGCCGTTCGGCGACGTCTACGGTTCGTGGCGGGCGATGGAGGAGCTTTACCGCGAAGGGGCCGTCCGGGCCATCGGGGTGAGCAACTTCCTGCCTCACCACCTGGAGAACCTGCTGGAGGTGTGTACAGTGCCCCCCATGGTGGACCAGATCGAGTTTC
>OHKA01000152.1_pt1 | contig 37112 bp, 41 predicted proteins | sample 1568751 | NCBI WGS metagenome assembly OHKA01 (sample SAMEA3879525, study PRJEB24766) | human gut metagenome | biome: human-associated habitat; feature: feces | place: USA | collected 1985/1987 | reverse complement strand
AGTAATCCATATATTTTCTCAATATGCCTGTCTCATATAAAGCGGCATCATAAGACCCCGTTTTATACAAATCGGCGATACACTTATTGAAGTCATCCACATAATTTTCCTTTTGGAAATAATCATGATGTCCTGAAGAAAGTGCCGTTGGAACACAGCTATCTGTTTTTGTATGTGCTGCCAACGCAGCCATTTCCAAATAAGACGCATTATTTAAATCTATGTCATTGATATAAATCCGTTCTTCAAACTGCTGTCCGTATTCATCGTTTCCTTTTGCAATTACAATCGGATTCTCGTCCGTTGAGTCTTCTGCATAATTCAATGCATACTGCCGTCCCAAATTGTCTGCACCAAACCCTAATTCCCCTATATGGATCACACTGGGCGGTGTCAATTGTTGGTTCACATTCTCTGCAAATGTCTTTTGAATATTCTGTCTGCGATATGCTGCTGTCTGACAGCCGTATGTATATGCAGAATTAGTATTGATACTTAACATAATATTACCTCTTTCAATTATTCTTGTATCTTAGATGCCAGCACTGTATAAAATTCTTTTTCCTGTTGCAGATATGCTGCCCTTTCCTCTGTAACTGCTGCCAGCGGATTTTCTATTCTCTCCAATACTTTGTCGATAGCTGCTAAACAACTTTCTTCCGTTTCTCCAAAAATATTGTCATCACCACCTGTCAGAAAATCCTGCTCTACCGATAACTGCGTTAATGTACTGGTTACATCCGTCTGAAATGGATTAAAACCAGTTTCTTCCAATGTTTCCTGCCACGCCGTCTTTACACTCTCCGGCACTGTCTGAAGGTAATAATCACTCATATAAGCAATCTGCTTTTTGGTCTTTTCATCTGCAAACTGATAGGTTCTGTTATTCGCTTTTAACTGTTCATATGCCGCCTGCGCATCACTGTTCGCTTCTGACTCATACCAACCATCTTTATTTTTGCTATATCGCATACCATTGACCATAAAATCTTTGGAAGTGTCTATACCCAAATAAGACATAACATCCGTAATTCCTTCTGTATACCGGGCATATTCCTCCTTTGAATGTGCTACAGTAGTCATTGTCCCACCTGCATTTCGCAGCATGGATGCCAATGCATCTGCCATTCTCTGTGCTTTTACATATGATTGTGTATCATACGGATTATCTCCACCAGAAACCTCTACTCCATGCGCCGTAACCGTAAGCACATGACCTCCATTCACACGGATTCTTTGCCCTTCTGCAATATTTACAGAATTATTCAGTCTGCTAAGCGAAGAACTCTTCGCCAATTTTATAGGAGTTTTTAACACTTGTACCAAGTCTTCTACCGGATTTAGTAAGTGCTGCGACATCGCCTTATTATACGTTTCCTTATCTTTAATAGCTGTATTTTTGTAATTAGATGTAAGTCCTCTTGTATTAGGATTAATATAACTTGATATTGATTGCATCATCTCAACCTCCGTCGTTTTTTCTAACCGCACCTGCTCTCTCCTATGGAGTCCAAGCTTACTTTTTCTACTATATTCAAATAACTAAGCCCTATTTATGCTTACTGTTTGCATTTAGATAAGTATTCATATTTCGCATATAAAACATCTGCAAATCATACCTTCCTAATTTATTCATATCCTGAATAACCCTTTCAAAACTGGATATAAGGTCGCATCTGTCATTTAATCCCATACACCCGGTTTCTTGTGGAAAAGAGCTGAGACTATTTCCCCTATCGACGTTATAATATGCCTCCAAAGCACTCATTTCAACATAAGAAGCATTTCTCAAATTAATATCATTAATGTTAATCTTTTCTTCAAATTCTTTTCCATTTTCGTCAACTCCTTTGGCTATCACTACAGGATTATCCTCTGTTGACTCTTCTGCATACTTAATATAAAACGAAAGACCTGTTCCATTTCCGCCTGAAAACAACATATCATCCGTCTTTAAATACACTTTTACCGATGTCTGAGAAAATTCCTCATTTCCGACAGCATATGTTTTGTTATTGTTTTGTCGCTTTCCAAATACTTCCGATGCACTTTGCACTCCCGAGCCAATACGCATTTAACTACCTCCATTGATTTTATATTATTTCTACTGCTTTTTTATCGGATAAAATCACTTGTTCTCCCAGTCCCATCTCATCAAACGACCATATTATGCACACAAAGACCATCATTGCATAAATGAAATATATACCGCATAAAAACATCCTATATTTTTATATCTACTGACTTCTTTCCACTCTCAACAGACTCTCTCGTAATACCATCCAATGCACCAGCCGGTATTGGTTTACCCGCTTTCCATGTAGGATCAGCAGCTTTTGCTGCTTTTGCAAATGCCTGTCTGTATTGATGTTCATATTGTTCCATTGTCCAGCCTGCTGATAAGCGGTCATCCTTATCCATTTTTCTGTATAAATTGTTATATACACTCTCCCTTTTGGTAGTATCACCATTTAAAGTACCGTTTTCATTTAAGAATTCTTTCTTTGCCAGTTCAAACATTTCCTCCCGGCTGCTCTCTGGAATAGAAATGATATGTTTATAACTGTTTCTGTTCTCATCCGTTACCGCAAGTCCTGTTAATCCGGTATTCGGATCAATCCAGTCTCCATTTTTGTCATATTGGCTCATCAGGTTCTTAATTGCCTGAACATTTGTAAACATTGCACCGTTTCCATTCTTCATCATCTCACTCAATGCTGCTTTATACTTTTTACTGTTTGTGTCAATCCCTGCTGCTTTTAATTGTTTCTGTACAGAGCTGCTGTTCATTTGGGACAACTGAATATTGTTGACTAAATTTGTTTTTGATGTTCCAAATGTCGTTTGAAATAAAAAACCGTAGTCCGTAATTCTTGACATAAGCGAAACCTCCCATCATTAAATTTTTTATATGTATCATCCATTTTATTTTTTATATCGACACACTCCTTCTGATATTTTACCTTTTCTGCACCAAGTACGATTTTTTTGCACGAAGTAAGACTTTTTATGAATTGAGGAATAACTCAGCAATAAATTTATTTCCATCACTTTTCAATATTAAATTTCCATCATATTTTTTTACACTGCTCTGAACATTCAGCAGTCCTATTCCACCGCCTTTTCCTTTCGCTGATACCGGAAAACCATTTTTCCACTTTACCTCCCCGCAGTTATTTTCGATGCTGGCAGCTATCATTTTATGGTATGAGCCAATCTTAATCGAAATATATTTCTCTCCTTCCAGCTTCTCTGCTGCCTCAATCGCATTATCTAATAAATTTCCAAAAATAGTTGTAATGTCGATTGGTGCAAGGAAATTCAGATTCACATTATCCACCTTTATGGTTACTGAAATACCTTTTTCCCTCATAACGGATTCTTTATCGGTAAGAAGAATGTTTAATATTGGATTTTCTGTGTATTGAACCGGAATGAGTGGCTTTAACAGTTCTCTGATTTCCGCTGCATATTCTCCTGCCGTATTCCCCTGCTCTGCACCATATAATCCTTCGATTGCTTTAATATGCTTATTTACATCATGTAATATGTGGACGGTTTGATCATATTTTTTTGTCTGCGTCAAATAGTATTCGTATTGTACCTTTGCCTGTTGCTCTAAAGCGATGAGCTGCTTTTCATAATAGTTCTTTTCATCTGCCATTTTAACAAAATATAAAAGGTATAGATCTGCCAGAACAATACACCCCATATTGACTGCACATAAGTAATTTTCTTCTCCATTTTTAAAATTCTCTACAATTACACCCATGTTAATCAGATTGTATAGGAGTATCATTCCATACATGATGTACCGTGTCTTTGCATAAGGAATATCGCTCTTTTTCACAAACCTGTTTATGAATGTATAATACAAAAAAATAAGTATTACTTTTGAAAATGTTACCTCAAGGCAGTAAAGCATCGTTTCATTCACATTTTTTATATCTGCTGCCTGCAAAATACATTGTAAAAGAATCACTCCTAATGATTCACAGACAGACATGCAAAATACCAATGCCTCACATTCAATGATACGTCTTAACGGTTTATCCATATCCTCATAATACAGAGCATATGCGATCACCCCCGTCAACACGCCCCAGAGCACCAGATTTAATATGGAATGATTGAACATATTGATACAGGTTGTAAAAATCACTGTGACAGTCTCAACCACAATATATACATATCTATTTTGACTGCTTCTTTTATACTTTCCATTCATAAACTGGAACAGTATGGTACTTATGATAAAATAGGAAAGAGCATTACATAATATCAGTAAAATCGTATTCATCGTTTCTCCTATGAATTTTTCTGCAAAAATTTATTTACTTCTTCTCTAAAATCGCTGCTTCTCTTTTGCGCAATCTGGAGTTCTTTTCCATTGTCCAGATAAATGGTAAAGCCTTTTATTTTTTCAATATGCCTTAAATTAACCAGATTTCCTCTGCAATTCACAACAAAATCATAGGGCTGCAGTTCTTCAACCAGTTTTTCAAAAATGCAGTCATACTCATATGTGATATCAGACAACGCTATCAGTACTTTTCTTGATCTTTTTATGTATTCAAAATATAAAATGTCCCTGAGTTTCAATTTGATTGACAGATACTCTTTCCCATTGCTGTCCGTCACTTTATAAAAATCCTTTTCTGCTCCGGTATCCGGCAGTTGATCCAGTAGTTCCAACATCTGCATTTCCAATTTATCATATTCCAGTGGTTTACATAGAAATGAAAATGCATGAACTTCGTTAATGACCTGCATACAATATTCTTCATAACTCGTAATATACACTAATTTCACATTCGGAAATTTTTCTTTCAATGTTCTCCCCAGTTTAATACCATTCAGTTCTTCCATCGAAATATCTAAAATTCCGATATCAATACGGCTGATATTTTCAAGCATTTGATTTGCGGATGCAAATTGCTCTATATGATAAGCAATTTTTTGACTTGTAAAAATCTTATGCAGCATATTCACTGCACACTCAAGATCTGCCATATCGTCATCACAGACAACTATTTCCAGCATAATACTCACCTTCTTTCAATTATATTATCGCACAGAAAATGTGCCATCAAATTGACAGCACATTTTCTCAATTATCTATGTTTTTCTTTTATTGCGCATACCGATTTAATTATTCCAAAACCACCTAACATAACCAATAATGCACCTACTATCTGATAACAATGAATTGCTTCCGTTAGGATTTTTTGATATAAGGTTCCATCCATCCCATTGTTTTCACTTACAATTTTTGAAGCCATTTCCAAACCATATGGTACAGCATTGATTATTTCCCTATAACCTATAATGCACACAAAAACTAAACTAACAAACCACATTATTAAAAGCACTCTTTTCATTTTGTTTGCTACCATATTACCACTCTCCTCAAATAAACACTATCAGCTTCAGTATGCCACCATTCGTTACCTTATTTCCTCTTTTCTATGAGTACTCTAAACTTGCATATTCATTATCTTCTATTTTATCGTTTTGCACAATATATGACACACGAAATACGATTTTTCCGCACGAAATACGATTAAGAAATAAACAATCCGGTTAATATGTTTATCTGGCACACCCTCTGGGAATGACTGCATCTATCAAAAAAGAAGCCAGCAGTTTATCTACGCACTGCTGACTTTCTATACTACTCATTTTATTTACTTCGCTGCGTCTCAGACAAATTTTCCGCCTTTAAGCACAGCCTCTATCCAATCTCTTTTATTTCTTAATACGCTTAAAAAGTTTCGTAACAAACAAGGCTTTCTAGAGATTTCCTATCCTTTGAATGTCTGTCTGGTGATGCCTTTTCTGTGTCAGCATATCCCAACGCAATAATTGCTATCGGTTCAAGGTTACTTGGAATATTAAACTCATTTCTGATAATCTCCGGATCAAAATATGTAAGCCAACAAGAACTAAGTCCTAAATCCTCTGCTTCTAATACTATATGATCCGCAACTATTGTTGCATCAACACTTACCATATCCTTTTTATCAAACGGACGCACAAAAACATCTGAATGATCCCCGCATACAATGATAGCCAACGGAGCACCATGATAATTTACTCCTTTAGATAATTTTTCTTTTCCTTCTTGGCTACTAATTACTAACAATCTCTGCGACTGAGCATTTGCTGCTGTTGGAGCAATTCTGGCAGCCTCCAGAATTTTGTCCAATTTTTCCTTTTCAATCTCATCAGTTTTATACTTTCTTACAGAACATCTCTGTTTTGCTAAAGATAAAAATTCCATAAAAATATTCCTCACTTTCATTTTTAATACATTTTTGTTGTGCCTGCTCAACAAGTACGCTATAATGCTATCACAGTATTTCTTTTTTACAAGTACGCACTTTTAAGTGCCATACTACCCAAAATGATACTATGAATTCAAATTTCAGGAGGTTATAATAATGAAACAATGCCAATCTTTCCAATGTCCAGTAGAAGCAACCCTTCAGCTTATTGGTGGTAAATATAAGTCCCTTATCCTATGGCATCTCATTGGAAAAACACTTAGATTTAATGAATTAGGAAAGCTCATTAAATCTGCAACTCCCAAAATGCTTACCCAGCAACTTAGAGAATTAGAAAATGACGGACTAATCAACAGAGTCGTTTATCCTGTAGTTCCTCCCAAAACCGAATACTCATTAACATGGTGAAAGCATCCTTCCTGTTTTGGAAGCTATGTGTAATTGGGGAAATTCCTACTTAGAAGGAACTGCTACATGTGTCAATTCTTGTTCTTCTATATAAATACCGTCTTTCTACCTAATTATTATACTTTCATTGTCTTTGCCAATGATGTAAGCAACGCAGCCATCTCCGGATTCCCCAATACTTTCATCAACAGCTCTGCATCTACTCCATCCGGTACAGTAATCGTACTACTTCCTTCATCCTGCTCTTTCATCTGCGGATTGAGATTTTCCTTATTATAAAAGGCATTCTCCATAAGCTCCGCATTCTTCCTTCGGTCTTCATCGAGGATATGGCCATACACTTCCGTTACCATGTCCGCCTGTGCATGGCCGGAATCTCCCTGGACTGCTTTAATATCTCCGCCACTAAGTTTCAGCTTGTAGGTGACACTGGTATGACGCAGGCTGTGAAATACGACATCCGGCAGTCCCAGCTCATCTATGATATTCTGCATCTTTGTCCTCAGATAGCTGTCCCCTATGGGAAGCCCAAAAGTTGTTGCCATGACCAGATTATAATTCTGATACTCATTCCCCAGTGCTTCGATAATTTCTTCCTGATCCTTTTTCAGTTCGATCAGACATTGTGCCACAGATTTCGGAATAAACACTTTTCGCTTGCTGCTATCAGTCTTTGGTGATTTTAACACCCTGACCGTTTTATTATTTTTCTTCTGACTTGGAAATATCAGTATGATATCCTTGGAATTCAGCTCTTCCACTGCCTGTTTCGATACACGCTCTACTTCCTTATTGATATAAACATATGCCCGGTTGGCAGCAATCGCCTCCTCTGAAATATCCATTGCATCCCAGGTCAGCCCCAGCACTTCCCCAATTCTGAGTGTTGCCGTAAATGCAAGATGAAATGCTATTTTGAGCATTTTGTTATCACAGGCTTCCAACGCCTGCATAAGCATCTCTGCTGTCCAGATCTCACGCTCCTGCTTCTTTGCTTTTGGAACGGTTGCATCCACAGCCGGGTTCTTTTCCATCATATCCCACTTTACTGCCTGACGGAAACAGCTCCTTAATACCTTATGTATCTCATTTACTGTACTTTCCGTGATTGTTCCTGTCCCATCCGGATTCTTCGTACTCTTCACCGCCGGCATTTTAAGAAGATCCTTATAATACTTTTCCATAAAATGCGTGTTGATGCTTGTCAGTTTGGTATCTCCGATTGTAGGAAGAATGTAATTATTTATAAGGGCAACATTGCCAGAGTAAGTAGCAACACCCCACTTATCATGTCCATATATCTGCACATACTCTTCAATCAATTCTTTTACGGTAGTACACTGTGGGACTTCAAATTTTCCGATAGACTGCTTATACTCGATTTCCTTTTTTCGCTTTTCTGCTTCTTTCTGTGTGGCAAAGGTTTCAGAAGTTGTATGTTCTTCTCCATTATCATCCAGAATTTTATATACCACAGAATACGTCTTTCCCCGGTGCCTGATAAATGCCATGTCACATCACCCCTTCCCTGTTTTCATTCAGCCAGTTCAAAAACTGCTGCCTGTGAACTCTCAGAACCTTCCCAGCTCCGATACACTGGAATTCTCCGGACTGCATCCATTTGGTAACTGTCGATACATTCACTCCTGCCAGTTCCGCTGCATCCTGCCTGGATATGTATTCTTTTACCACCAAAGACAGCGTCTCTTTTTCCTGTAACACCTGACTCTCCTTCTGTTTATCCTCATCATCCGTGATGTGATACACATTCTGAGCATTAAGGAATAGCAGAAAACTCTTCCTGGTAATCCACCTTTTATTATTGCAGATAGTAGAATCCAGAAGTCTTCCAATTTCTTCGCTCCTTGCGATTTTTGCCAGTTTTTCCCGTGAAATTCCAAGCAGATCCGCCGCATCCTGCAAACAGATGTAATTTTTCTCCAGTTCCTCTGCTGTTGGAATATGTGTGACCTTGCAGTATATATCCTGATCTGCATACCATTTTTCAAATATATCAACCGGAATACGTCTCACAAAATCCACTGTAATATACTCCCGCTTTTCATTTTTCCAGATATCGTACAGATCGCAGTCATGTATTCCCAGAATATTTGCAGCTTCCTTAAATGAATAAGATTTTTCCCTTAGTTCTTTTCCCGGCGCCTCACCAACTACTTTTCTATACTTCACCTGATTGGCATACCATTTTTCAAAACTTTCAAGGTCAATCCTCATCATTCCTCCGATTGTCTCTGTTCTGAAAAATTTTCTGTGAATCAGCCAGTAACTCTCTGTCTTCTTTAATCCAAGCAGTTTCCGCATCTCCGGCACTGACATGGTGCGACGAAGGGCCTGTTCCTGCTCAGCCTGATGCTGTTTGATCTGCGTCCTGATTTTCTGTATATCATTCATAGCATCCATACGTATACCTCCTTCCGCTCACAATATAACACGCGAGTCCTCCTATCATTTAGAAGGTAAATTACATTTTTTCAGTTTTCTGATCAAGCCATTCATCAAAGCTCTTCTTGGAAATCCGGTACTTTGTTCCAATCTGGATCCAGCGGAATTCGTTCTTTTTCAATAATTCATATACTGTCGGCCTGCTGATACCTAAGATCTCCTGCAATTCCTTTACGGTATAGCAGCGCTTTTCCTGGGTAGATACGATATTTTCCATTATGCGATACCTCCCATTCTTCCATCCATAAATCCAATGACCTGTTTCTTCACTCTGGAACGAATCTTATGGATCTTCTGCTGTGCGGATTCATAAGTGATTCCCTGCTCCTCTGCAATATCAACCAGGTTCTTCTCACCACAGAGATATTTTTCAAAAGTCTCTTTCTCTGTACCAAGAATACATAACTGACGTCTGAAAAGCTCATAGTCTTTTCTCATATCTCTTAGTAAATACGCATCACGCATATATTCATCTGCCCGATCCACACCGTCCATCACGTCACCGGAAAAATCACAGTTGATCAGTGCTTCTCCGGTCAGCACATTTCTGATTGCCTTTTTAGCTGTCGGATCACTTGTCATGCCTCCTGTCTGCACCCTGACACCAAGATCTGCGATATCCTGACGGCTGTTGCTTTCCTTTTCACACTCGATCATGTACCGAAGACCTTCCGTATATCCGTCCACAATCCCCATAAAATCCGTATAATGTCTGATAATGATGTCCACTCTTTTTGCTGACGTTGCATTCACATATATTTTGATCAGGTTCTTTTCTGCCATCTATAATCTCCTCCTGTTTCTCGTAAATCGCTTTCGTTTACTCTTCTTTACAGGAATTATTGTAGATAAACACGGAGTAAAAATCGTTCCCCAAACAATAGACAAAAGTCTACTCAGAATATACTTCTATGCCAGAAGTGCCAACGCCTGCAGCTGTCTTAATGCTATTTCCTTCACCTGATCATTTTTCAATTCGCCCAGTATTTCAATGATTCTGGCATCCACATCTCCTTCCTGTTTTCCCTCCAACAAATATGATCCTGTACATCCCAGTGCTTTTGCAATCTCCAGTACGATACTGCTCTTTATATCAATTCGATCATTCTCATATGCTGATATCGTAGCCTTTTTTGTACAAAGAAGTTCCGCAAGCTGCTCCTGCGACATTCCTGCTGCCTTTCTCATTTCTCTGATTCTTGTTCCCATAGTGCTTTTTACTTCTGTCTTTTCCATCGTTCTCTCCATTTCCGGAGCAAAAAACGGAAACAGACGCAGAAAGAGCCGACAAAACGGTTGTCAATAAGACCAGTGGTAATATGCCACCTGGCGTTATTTCCGTTTTGTCGGCTCCTAATAGTTCTATGCTAATTCCAGCTCGTTACAAACTCTTGATATTCAGTGCCGTCTCTGATGGTTCCTGCCAAATCTGACGGTTCATCTGCTATCTCAGTTATTCAGTTTTCTTAATAGTTTGCAGCTCTTTTCAGCTGACCTGTTTTCTGCGGATCCTTTTTCTTCTGGACACTGATTCTTACCTGTCCGGCTCTCTCATTCTTCCCGGTGGTTCTCCGGTTTTCCAAGACCATGACTCTCTCTTCGTCCACAATGACAACAATCTCCCTATTGCACTTTCCGCAAGTTATATCTATATTGCATTGTCCCTGACATTTCATCAGGTGCCTGCCACATACCGGGCAGCTTACATATCGTTTGTCTTTTCTCTCTATCATCAATAAAATCCTCCTGGTTTAGTTGTACCATTCAACGGATAAGGGAAATGAAAACCATTGATGATTATATTATGAGGACAAATGAGTTCCGATGTGCCGAAGTCCGCACCATTTATCCCCTGTACTTCTCGCTGATCTTTTGCTGTAACTAACTCCTTCTACCTTCCTTCCAGTATTTACCTTTTGTCTACAAGTGATAATATAACTCTAATCATATTGATATTCAAGTGAATTTTGTTTCACTATATCAATATTATTGAGATATTTCTTGAATTTTGCCATATATCATGATATAGTTGGGATGTGCATATAGGATGAGATGACACTTATCACAGTTTTAGAAAGGCGATTCGCTATGAAAGATTTAGGAAAAACGATTGCAAAGCATAGAAAGGACCACAAGCTGAAACAGAGCCAGCTAGCAATAGAACTTGAAAAATATGATATTTATGTAAAACCAAATACTGTGAGTGCCTGGGAATCCGGTCTGTCACAGCCTAACTCCAGACAGCTCCTTGCTATCTGTGAACTGCTGGACATCCACGATATCTATACAGAATTTATTGGAAAGAATCCTGATAATCCATTCCGCAATCTGAATGAAGAAGGTGTCCGCAAGGCACTGGATTACATCAGCCTGCTTGAAAAAAGTGGCGATTACAAAATTGCCGAGGTTATTCCTCTCCATGTACTTAGAGAAAGAAAGGTCTTCTATACAACGGTATCTGCTGGTACCGGATCATTTCTGGATGGCGATGATTATGAAATGTACTCCGCTCCTGATATTCCAGAAGAAGCAGCTTTTGGGGTACATGTCAGTGGAGACAGCATGGAACCCCGCTACCATAATGAAGAACTTATCTGGATCGAACAGACGGAACATCTTGAAGATGGAGAAATCGGTATTTTTTACCTTGACGGGAATGCATATGTGAAGAAATTTCAGAACAACAGAAAAGGAACTTACCTCATATCACTGAATAAGAAATATGATCCTATTCCCGTAACGGAACACAGTTCTTTTAAGATTTTTGGCCGTGTTCTCTCATAGTCCAATAAATTGGACACACATTTTGATAACATTTACATAGTGACCGGTCAGCTTCACCTCTCTGCCCGGCACTTACTACCATTTTGTAAAGGGGGATTGCAATTATGAGTACAGAAACTGTTATCTGTAAATTACGAGAAACAAGAACTGATCTTGGTTTTACCCAGCGTCAGGTCGCTAATGGAGCTGATATGAATGTGCGTACTCTTATCAACATAGAAAACGGCCATACCATTCCCAGCCTCCTCTATGCCATGCGCTTGGCAAACTTCTTAAACTGCCCGGTAGATGAACTGTTTGAATACAAGAGTGCCGGACAGATTTCAAATGAAGGAGATGACTCTAATGGAAAATAAAACTGTCCCTTTCAAAACGATTGCCGTTGATTTTGATGGGACTCTCTGCTACAGCAAATAGCCGGAAAATCTCTTGTGATTACTATATTGATGACCGGATGCTGCTTCCGGAAAGTGCAAAGGCATAGAACCACTAATTGGTGCTATGCCTTAATAAATTCCAGTCCATCATTTTAATATGTTATTTTCGGATTTCTATCTGAATTTCTCATTACTTTTTTTCTTACTGTTAAATTTTGCAATTTGAGATTTCTTTTCCTTTAACTTCTCCTTAACAGAAAAATTTTTCTCTTTTTTAGTACATTTATGTTCAAGATAGTTCTCCACCTCCGGCAAATAACTCTCTAGTGTTCCAGTCTTTCCTTCTGTGATCGGATTGATGTCTACCTTCACTCTGCCAATTTCCATTCCATCATCATGGAGAATATCGAAAAGAGTATCTTCCCTGACATTCCCTTTGTATTCCAGAACAACATCCAGATCTGAACTGGCTTTTTCCAGTCCACGACACCTACTTCCCGAAACAATTACACCAACAATCTCTGCATCCAGATTATTTTCTTCCATCTTCAACTGAATATAATCAAACACGATGCTCTCAATCTCGGTAGCGCCCATTCCATCAATCTGATGAAATTTTTCATCAGTCTTTCTTCTGAAATCTGTAACAGCTTCCGATTCAGCACTTACAAGCTCTTCCTGTTTTGCTGCAAGCTCCGACCACAGTTTTCGGATTACCCTGTTAAGATATACATTGTCATTCTCCATCAATTCAAATTCCATATCTTTACAGTCATACAGGGACGTCAGTTCTCCAATCTTTTTATGGTAATTTCCATACTGAATTGCTTCTTGGAGCTTATCATCCAGTTTACATGCTTCTACTCTCGTCATTCTATTCCAGATATCATCTTTTTCAGAACGTATCACAAAGCCACTGCCATCATCATGACGCTGCTCTCTCATATGGAGCACATCATCTACTCCTTTAATCTTGCATGTAAAGTCGAACTCATTGAATCCCATTTCCCAGTAATATCCCGCCTGTATCAATGTAATATCTGTGATATCCTCTGCCTTAATCGTTTCTTTTTCTATACTATTTTCTCTGTTCATACCTTTCTTTCTCCTTTTCATAAGCGGCTCACTAAGGTCGCAATCGTTGTTGCTTCGCAAGTTAGCAAGCAGTGCCCTCGTACGTACACGAGCGCGTTTTGCTTGTTGGAGGCACATCCCCAATCCCCTTAGAATGTCATCTTTGATGACAAGCTACGCCCTCACTTCGTGAGTGCTGATACATTCCTGCTCTGCTGGAATATAAAAAAGATGGCAATCACCAATTTGTATTTTTGATGATTGCCCGTATGCTTATCGCTCCTGCTGCCGTTTCTTTTTCATGCCTTCCTCTATGTCCCAGCTCTGCTGAGCAGCATAGAATGATTCCACATTTTGCTTCGCTATCTGATAATCCCGCATCTCTTTTTTTATTTTCTTATATTCACTGTAAGCCGCCTTTTTCTCTGAAAGCAGTCTTGCAAATTCTTCATTCAGATCCTTTACCTTCGGAATCTTTCCATCCGGCAGTTTTGAAAATGCTTCCTTGGCCGCCTTATGAAGAGTAATTTCATCCCGGTGTGCCTCGAAAAATTTCTTACTGTACCCTGATTTTCGGTAGGCAATATATGTTTCCCTAGTTTTGGCATAATTGATAATGTGAGTCTTGATCACTTTATTTGCTGCCATCTTTTCCTCTGCATCTTTGATGGTCTTCATCAGTTCATGATACCTTGCAGAACTTCCATCAACCAATGCATCCAGCGTTTCCTTATCGTGAATATCATGCTGCTGTAAAAACAGGATGGACTCCGCAAACTGTTTCACATTATATTTTTTCGCCCACCGGACATATCCGCCGTTCTTTCCCTGTGCCATTTTTTCCTGAATATCAACTACCAGATCAAACTTACGCTTTTCCGGTTTTGCTTCTTTCCGTTCTGGCACTTTTTCATTTCTTTCGGGAGGCTCTTTCTCTCCGGCAATCACTTTTTTTAGATTTTCCTCTGTAAAATCCTCTCCAAGTGAGCGGAACCGGATGAATCGTTTCTGCTCTTTCCCACAAACTGCGGTATGCTTGCCACGCTTGATCTCATATCCTTCAGCCTGTAAAAATTTCAGAAAATCTTCAAAATCTGCCGGCTTCTGATCCATGCATTTCAGAATATCTTCCCGAATAACATCCCTCATGCTCACACGTTCCGGGTACTTTGTCCTCCGCTGCCTCTCACTCGGCTTTACTTTTGGAATAACGGACAGTCCATGCTCCAGACAGATAATGTCACTAAGTCTCTGCAATGCTATTCCGGAAAACCAGAAATCCCGAAACTTCCGGTCACATTCCAGATTGGTGGAATTGAAAATGATGTGGTTATGAATATGCGCCCGGTCCACATGAGTTGCCACAATAAATGCGTGCTTTCCTTTTGTGAATCTCATGCCTGTTTCATATCCGACTTCGTTTGCTTCCTCCGGTGTGATTTCTCCCGGTTTGAAGGACTGGCGGATCTGATATGCAATCACGTCTCCTTTAGGCTGCCGCCATGTCTTATGCAGATATTCCTTTTTTGCCTGAGCAAATTCCAGATCAACAAGCTCCGGATTGCACTGATAAGACGAGATATATTTTCCCTCATCCGTTTTTTCTCCATTCATAGCATAATCAGTCCTGTCTTTCAGACACTGCATCACACTCCGGCCTTTATTCCGGTGCATTGCTATCAGTTTTGTTGCCGCCATCTTCTCACCTGCCTTACATAATTGCTGTCAGTCTGTCCAGCACTTTTCTCATTTCCTGCAAAATTTCTTTCTGATTTATTCTCAGTTCTTCAATATCCTCATGGTAAATACTTCCTGTCTCATTGGCTTTCTTCGCATACTGATTCAGATTATTCCCGGATATCTGTAAAAGGCGAAGAACTTCTTTTAAGTCAGAAAGATCCATCACAATAACATATCCATGAAGTGCCATCCGGATCATATATGCAGTGAGGCTGGAAATACCAGCCTCCTGCATACGCTCATGAATCTGCCTGAGTTCATCTGCGGTCACTCTCAGCTCAATTCGTTTTGATCTCTCTACCATCCCTGAAACTCTCTTTCAAAACAACATCCCGGAACCGGCTTTCTATCAGAAACAGGCACAGGGGACTGCACCTGTTTACTCTGTTCCTTTAATTTCTCCAGCACAGATTTTTTATCATCTGGTACAATTTCCAAAGTGCCTGCTGCCGGTTCCACCTTCACATTATTGATCACACCATCAAAGCTGTTATCATTCTGCTCCACCATATCCTCTATGCTTCTCATCGGGTTTCTACTGATAGAAGGACTGGCTCCAACTACTTCTTCCGGCTCACATCCTCCGGTATTGTCCGATACTTCCACCTCATGCTCTCCGTGTACTTCATCCCACTTTTTAATCTTTCTTGTTTTTGCTTTTTCCATATTTGCCTGCTCCCTTCTCAAAATTCAGTTCAAATACTGCTCTCTGGTTCTCATCAACTGTCATGATGACAGTTGTATCATAGGTCTTTCCGGTCTTCTTTGACTTACAGCCTTTCAGTGCCACTTTTCCATCGGAAAGAAGTTTTACAGCTATCGGCTTGGTCATCTTTTTGCCAAGAGCTTCAAAGAATCGGTTCTGCTTCCACAGCACAAAGTTACACTGCCTGTTCTCACAGGAATATCCTTTCTGCCTCTCGACTACATGCCTGCCACAGCAAGGACAGGTTCCGACTTCTTCCAGTACCGGATGCATGAGCACTTCTGCGCCTTCAATGATCTTATAGGTTCTGACCAGTTCCGTGATCATCCCTTCGATTTCGTTCATAAACTCTGCATCCTGGAATGCTCCCTTCTCCACATCCAGAAGTTTCTGCTCCCATTCAGCTGTCATGGATGGAGACTGGATCTGCTCCGGCATGACCGTGCTCAGTGCAACTCCCTTATGTGTCGGAAGAAGGTACTTTGTCTTTTTGTTTCCTTTACGTTCCACAAATCCGATACGGACCAGCTTTTCAATCGTCGCTGCCCTGGTTGCAGATGTTCCAATTCCTTTCCTCTCCACTTCATCCGGCATCTCATCCGCTCCGGCTCTCTCCATTGCAGACAATAAGCTGTCTTCCGTAAAATGCTTCTTAGGGGTGGTCTTTCCTTCTTCCATCTTAGGATTCTGTAATGGATAATACTTTCCATTTGTCAGAGTTGCAATGCAGGCCAGCATATCAGCATTCTCACTTTTTTCTTTCTTCTCATTTTCAGAATCTGTGCTCTCTGCGCTGCTTCCCATAATCCATTCCTGAATATCTCTCCATCCCTTTTCCCTGATGTTCTTTGCCTTTGCCCTGAATACTGTATCTGCACATGTAAATTCCACATCCACTTCATTTCTCACTGCCGGATCTCCAAGTGCAGATAATAGTCTGGCAGTAATCAGGCTTAACACCTTCTGCTCCCCGGATGGCAGTTCTCCAAACTCTGCATCTGCCACATTGACCGTAGGAATGATTGCATGGTGATCACTGACCTTGCTGTTGTTGATTACCTGTTTCGGATGAACCGCTATTTTTCTTGTATATCCGAATTTTGCGGCCATCTTTCCTGCCAGATCAGGAATCATGCTTTCCATATCTTCTGTGAGAAAACGGCTGTCTGTTCTCGGATAGGTTACCAGCTTCTTTTCATAAAGGCTCTGTGTATAATCAAGTGTCTGCTGCGCCGTGAATCCCAGAAAACGGTTGGCATCTCTCTGCAACGCTGTAAGGCTGTAGAGCTGTGGTGCCTTCTCCTGCTTATCTGCCGGATCGATCTTTGTCACCTGTGCGTCCTTCTGTTCTTTCAGCACATTCAGGATATTTTCCGCATCCTGTTTCTTCTCGAAACGGTCTGATAATGCCGTAATGCCTCCGCAGCTGATGGACAGTCTGTAAATTGGTTCCGGCTTGAATCCATCAATCTCTGCCTCCCTCTGTACGATCATGGCAAGTGTCGGTGTCATAACTCTTCCAACATTCAGTGTCTGACCATACAGAGTTGAAAATAGCCTGGTTGCATTCATTCCCACAATCCAGTCCGCTCGCTCCCTGCATAGTGCCGCCCGGTAGAGATCATCATATTCCCTGCCATTTTTCAGATGAGAAAAGCCATCCGAAATCGCCTGGTCTTCCATTGAAGAAATCCATAAGCGCTCGAATGGCTTTTTGCATTTTGCCTGATTATATACAAGCCGGAAGATCAGCTCTCCCTCTCGTCCGGCATCAGTGGCTTCCACTAATCCGGTTACATCCTCTCTTTCCATCAGTTTTTTCAAAATTCCGAACTGCTTTCGGGTTGCTTCTGCAATCTGGTAATTCCATTCTGATGGCAGGATTGGAAGATCCTCATATCTCCACTTTTCATATTTCTCATCATAGGACTCCGGTGATGCAAGCTCCACCAGATGGCCCACACACCAGCTGACAATATAACCATTGCCCTCCAGGTATCCGTCCTCTCTCTTATCTGCACCGATTACCTTTGCGATGGACTGCGCCACCGAAGTTTTCTCGGCAATTACTAATTTTATATTTTTTTCATTCAAATTTTGTTTCCTTCTTTCATTTTTTATTTGCTTTTTGATAGCATAAATGCTATCATGTATATAGAATAAATATTTCCACTTGGAGAACATATACTAATGTACAACATTGAATTTTACGAAGATTCCAATAGCAGATCAGAGCTTTGGGATTTTCTTGAATCTCTTCGAGTCAAAGCAGCTACAAACAAAGATGCCCGTATTCAATACAAGCAGATAAGTTTGTACATCCAGCTCCTCGAAGATAATGGTACACGGCTTAATGAAAATATCACAAAACACCTTGATGATGATATCTGGGAGCTTCGCCCAGGCAATAACCGTGTTTTATATTTTTATTTCAAAAATGATACCTTTGTGCTTTTACATCAATTCCGCAAGAAAACTCAAAAAACTCCCAAGCGCGAAATTGAACGGGCAAAGGCTGAACGTGATGATTACCTTGCCCGAAAGGAGGCTGAATGATTATGAAAACCTGGAATGACTATAAGGAACATGTAAGAACCGTTGATCCTGAAATTGGAAAAGACATCGATGAAGTTGAAAATATTTCCTCCATCGTAAGTGCCATGGTGGAACAGCGTACTTCTCTTGGACTTAGCCAGAGAGAGCTTGCTGCTATGTGTGGTATTCCACAATCATCCGTAGCACGGATTGAATCCTGCAAAACAACCCCGAATCTCGGAACACTGCTTAATATTTTTCAGCATCTCGGTTTACAGCTTACAGTAAGACCTACAAAACCTACTATTTAAAATCAAGGAGAATCTCTGCGAAGAGGTTCTCCTTATCTCCCAGTGGAACCAAAAGCTCCCGTCCCACGCTCTTTCCAGTTCTCAAAAGTAAAATCCGGTATCAGGACCGGCATGATCACAAGCTGTCCTACCTTATCACCCACCTTGATTTCATATTCCCTGTTCCCAACATTTGAGATGATTGCATGAACCTCTCCTGTATATCCGGAATCAATAGGTGGCAGCTCGCACACAATTCCCTGTGAACTTAACCCACTTCTTGGAAATATATATCCGGCATAGCCATCCGGTATTTTTAATCCAAATCCCAGAGGCAGCTTACAGATATCTCCCGGCCGGATTACTGCATTCTTTGGGCTGAATACATCCGCTCCGGCATCATTGGCATGAGCTCTTTCTGGGTTTCTCCCTCCAAAATCAATCAGCTGTATTTTCATCTGATACCCCTTCCTCCAACACACTCTCTTCGCACAGCTTTGGGAAATCCACCCTGATAATGTCTGTTGGTAACATCTGCGGTGGAATACTCTTTCCACAGGTCATCTTTCCTTCTTCACAGCCACCATTCATACAGAATGGCCCACAGTCAGAAAACAGTTCCCTGTTCTGCTCCAGAAGCTGCTCCCAGATTTTCAGCATCACATATCTGGTTTCCTTTGTGTTTCTCCTGCATGTCCTCTGACGGATCATGTGCTTCCACTGATACGGTGTCGCACTGATCAGAAGAATATTTCTCATTCCCTGCGGTGCACAATATCCGGCAGAATCATTATCAACCCCGGATCTGATCATTTCCTGGTAATTTTTCATTGCCATGCTGCACTGTCTTAAATATCCTTCCTCCTGACCGGTTCCCATCAGATCATAAGGAATGACAAAATCCTCCACTCCTGAATAGTCGCTGTATTGCAGACTTGCTGACATATACTTCACTTCATTTTGGTGCCGGGTAATCTGTGCCAGGAATCTTCTGGATGCACCGACTACAACCACATTGATAATTCCAAACTTCTGGATTGTCGGATGTGGCAGCTTCACAAGATTTGCCACGGTGGATCTCTGATATGGCTTTTCATACAGATCCATGAAATCATCGAGACAGGAAATCTGATATCCTCTCTGTGTCAGCCTTGCCGCACAGACCATCAGCTTCTCTGCCTGGTCAATGGATTCCGGGTTTAAAATTTTTACCTCAATCTTCTTCATTCAGTTCCTCCTCTACAATCGCACGGAGAATCAGGAAATAGTTAATACTGTCGGTGATCTTCTCATCCCACTGCTCCTTGGAATACTTCCGCTCATCCATACACATATCCGATACAGAAATCAGATGCTTGGACAACATCCCCATAAGTGCTGCTTTCGGTGTAGTATTCATCACGACTGCTGCCTTCTTGAAATGTGCCAGTCTGTCCACTGCCGTATTCTTCACTGCTCTGGGAGCATACTCTGCTCCCTTTGCCACCAGCATGGATTTACAATGATCTGTCTGCCTGACGATCACTTCATTGAACTCTTTCTGGTTCATGCCCTTTCCTCCTTCGCTTTTGATATTCTGCTTTTCCTAGGTGCCTGCTCTGCTTTTTCCGTATTGGATTTCAACTTTGATTTCACAGACTCCTTTACCTTTGACAGAGTCCTTTTCTTATCAAGGTCCTTCAGAGCCTTGTCAACAACTACCTTTAATTCCGGGTTGGCAGTTTTTTCCTGTGTCTCAGGTACAACCGGAATAAAGCCCAGGTCCTTTGCTCCTTCTGTAATTTTATCCATAAGCTCCTGTACAAACGGACTTGGTGCTTTTGCCGATTCCTGCACCTGTTCCTTATCTGCCATCAGCACTTCCATCTTCTGGTCAATCTGATAGATGAACTCCGATGCAGTCTGACGGATCTTATCAAGGGACGCTTTCAGCTCCGGTGTTTCCTTTCCCTCTGACCAGCCCGCAACATAAGAAAAGGAATAGTCAGAAGTATTGATTCCGTAATGCTGGCATACTACATATGCAACACTCTCAGCCTCAACTTCTTTCCCATTCCTTGAAATATCCTTTGCCTCCGGCACATTATCCTTGTCATGCAGTTTCTGGTGTGCCATTTCATGAAGCAGTGTCTTAATGGTCTGTACTTCACTCATGCCATCCTGCACCACAATTTTCTTATCTTCCAGATGATAGAATCCCTTGGCATTTCCATCAATCAGTTCAAAAGATACCGGGACCGGACTGATTTCCTGCAATGCCTGCAAGAGCTTGGGATATCCTTCAATATTTCCCACCAGTTCAGACGGTCCGATGGTAGGAAGTTCTTTTCCATCTGTCTGGGACAGGTCAAATGTCTTTACCACCTTGAATGCCCGGATCGTGACTTCCACTTTCTCCTTTACCGGCTCTCCGTCAGCATCAAATACCGGTCTTCCCTTTTCATCCAGTTTTGTCTGTTCCCTCTCGATCTTATAAGGTGCCGGGGCAAGGATGCTGATTCCCTTTTCTCCCTTTTTCACATACCGTCCCATCTGCTTCCATCCGGTAAAGCTCTGACACAGCTGCGCATCCGGTTTCTGCATCATAATCAAAAGAGAATTGTTTACGGAATATCTTGGAAATTTTGCCATTGTATCAAGAAACTGCTTGTATCTGTCACTCTGGAATACCTCCACAACTCCCTTCTCCAGTTTGTCCGTTATCTGCTGCAATTCATCCGCCCGCTTATCCCTGGACTCCAGCCAGTCGATTTTCTTCTGGATGCTGTCGGGAATTTGTCCTACGACTTTTATATCCGGCATCTCATGGATCATGGATGCGATCATCTGCTGTGCCTGCCAGCTCTCTGCAATCTCCGGTACATAATGGAGCTTATCCAGATCAAACCTCCTTCCAACCAGTACATCCATCTCCATATATTCATCCGGATCCTTCGGATCAGCCGCCCTGATTCCGATTGCCGGGACTCCATTCATACGCTCCGGTGGAATTGCTTTGAATTTTGCTACCGCCTCTGCCACACTTTTGATATTCTCATGAAATTCGCCCATGCTGTGAAATTCCATGCATTCCGCAACCGTAAGCGTGATTACCTTCTTCTCTTCTTTTACCGCTGTATTTTCTGCCACTCTAAATCCCTCCAATTCTATATCTTCCAGATTTTCTGTCAGCTTCAATGACGCTAAAGGCATCTGGTTTTTCTCCTGAAATGAATAAAATTCATTTCCAGGTCCCACTATGATGTGATCCACCAATTTAACACCTATCAAATCACAAATCTTATTCATTCTGTCAGTCAGACCGATATCTTCCACACTTGGAACCAGTCTGCCGGACGGATGATTATGGACCAATATGATAGCCGCTGCATTGGACAAAATGGTACTCTTAAGAATCTCCCTTGGATGTGCAATCGACTGGTCAAGAGCTCCTATACTTGCAATATTTATATTGATTGGTCTCATGTCAGCCCGCAGATTCACAACAGCAACGACTTCCCTGTCATAATCCCGAAACGTATCTGCCATAACTTTTACTGCTGCCGCCGGACCATTCATTGGTTCTTCGCTGAAAAGAGGCGGCATCTCCACCATACGGATAGCAACCTGATTCAGTCGATGCATTTCTTTTTTCTCTGGCTCCTGCTTCTCCACACCAGCATAAAATTCCTGTTTCGGACGAATTCCACTAATGTTCATCCTCCGCTCCTTCCCCAACAGGTATGTTCATTGTGAACTCCTTGTTTTTCATGCTCTTGAGCTTGTCCAGCAAAGACTCTTTTGTAAATGTCTTCTCATGTTTGGAAATCTTCTGCAAACCCTTCATATATCCCAGATATCTGCTTTTTCTTGCCATACTACCGCTCTCCCTTCTCCTTTTGCTGTCCCAGTTTCTTCGGAACCTGGGCCGCTTCTTTTTTCTTTTCATGCAGATCTGCTATGACAGAATCTTTAGGCTCTGCCCTCTGCATCCTTTCCTTTATCCTTCTTATCTGGTCTCTGGTAAGTGGTTTGTCCACAATGCTTCTGTGAAGGATCTTCCCAATAGGAAGCCATGTGACATCTTTTCCTGCCATTTCCTGCTCCATAATGAACTTCATATGGGATGCAGAAAACTTCGGGTTCATGTAATGTTCCATATTCAGGTCTGCTTTTGCAGCTTCAAAAAGCACTCTTCTCTGTGCTGGCTTGAATTCCTCCAGCCCTCTGCCGGCATCTTCCAGTGCCTCTTCCACATGAATGGAAGCCACAGTCCGTAATGCATAATCCACTTCAACAAATCCGCTGTTATAATCATCCAGTGCTTTCTGAAATCTTGCTTTTTTCTCCTCCGGTGTTAACTGGTCAAATTCTTTCTCTTCCATAGATTCCTCCCATCGGAAAAAGGCAGCCTTCCGACTGCCTCATTCCTGTAATCCTATTCCTCATCTGCTTCTTCCATCTGGATATCATCTTCCGTGGAAATATCCTCATCGTCATCCTGATCTGATACAGATTCTTCCTCAATATCCATATCCGCAAGATAATCCTCGTCATCCTCACTGTCGAAGTAATCTGCATCCGGATCCGGTGCATCTGCTTTCTTCTTTCCCTTATTGGACTTCATATACATAAATCCACCGATACCACCAATGGCTGCGATCAGAACCAGTGTCATAATTCCTGTTACATTTTTCTTCTTTCCCGTCTCAGGTGCTTTTTCCTTCTCTTTTGGTTTCTCGGAGATTTCTTCTGTAGCCTCTGTACTTTTGACTTCCTCTGTCTCTTTTTCCGAAGCGGTCATGCCCTGGGAATTCATATAGGACTCCACCTCATCATCCTCCATGAGCTTCAAGAGATCTGATTCATCAACAAGGTTCAGGAAATGCACGGTCTCTGTTCCCTTATCGTCACGGTCAATGATGATATAGAAATAATTGCCGGACTTGGTTGTAACCGTAATGAACTGCTTGCCTCCTGCCTCAATGGAGCCATAATCATCCACCAGGTTCATATTTCCATCAGGTGTAAGAGGGCCATAGCTCTCCTCTGCTGTCTCAGTGCATTCCTCTGAACCTTCTACATGTGCATCCACACCCTGGCAGACATTGTAATCATAAAGGCATACTGCACATTCCTCATTGATGGAATCCTGTGAGCATTTTTCCTCACAGATGCATTCCGCTTCCTGACTCTGTGCAAATACAGTAACCGGTGCCACACCCGCAACGGCTGTCATTCCGATTACCAGACCTCCCATAATCCTTGCTGCGATCACGTTTTTCAAATTATTCATTCTCTTCATCTAAGAAATCCTCCTCTTCCTTATCCATATCTGTCTCATTGTCTTCATCCTGTTTCTTACCGGATGTATCTGCATTCACGGCTCCGGGCATCGGAACCTGTCCGCTCAACATTTCCTGTAACCTGCCACTGTTTGCAAGCTGTAAGAACTGTGCCAGCTGTTCCGGCGATAAATTGTAGGATGCAACATCACTGACGATCTGCTGGTTTTCCTCTTCTTTCAGCTTTGCTTCCAGCTGCTTTACCTTTGCATCCGCCGCCTCTCTTTTGGCTACTGCCTTTTTCAGATCCTCGCGGAGCTTGTCTAACTTTGCATACATAAGTGTTCTCCTTTCCCTTTGTGACAGCAAAAAAGCCACCACTTTGGTGACTTTCGCTGCATTCATAATTACTGGATTCTTCCATAGCAATAAGCATGTTCTCTCCAGTACGGTGTATCATATGATGCATACTGGATTGGATTGCCACAGTGAATCATGATCTTATTTACCGGATCAACCACGATACCCACATGGGATGCTCCGGTTGTGTTATACGTTTTCTGGAAAAATACCAGATCTCCAGGCTTTACATCGGAAGCTGCCACTCTGGCAGTTGCCTTTTTCCAGTCATTTGCCGTAAGCCGGCCATAGTTCCAGCCATTTCCACAGTTATTGATGACATAGCTCACAAAACCGGAACAGTCAAAACTTGTACCCGGTGAGGAACCTCCCCATACATAAGGATATCCCAGATACTTTTCTGCTTCCCGGTGCATATTGGAAAACTGCTGATCCGTCAGGTATTCTCCCGGTACGGCATATCTCTCATATTCCTCCGACACTCCCTGATTTGCATATACATTATCCCCGAAGATATCCGGCTTGTTGCCCCTGGTCTCCAGAAGCAGCGTATACCGTTCCATCTGATCCTGCGTCAAATTCAGTGCACTGACAGCTGCGGATATTCCATTGTTGGTCAGCGTTGTATTCAGTATCTTGTACTCATACTCCACTTCAACCTCATAGGATTCATATTCCTCATACGGAACTGACACGGTATAGGTATAGGATTCAAGGTGTCCGTTCACCAGACGGTATCCGGTTCTTTCCTCATCCCGGTAATGTGTCACATAATGCCATCTGGTCTCTGTCCTGGTTCTGGTCTCCACAACTTCCGTTAATGTGAGCGTATACTGGTAATCAAAGATGGTCTGTAATTTTGACTGAACCTCTGACGGTGTATAGTTCTCATACAGAACAGTCAGCAGTGCCGCCAGTTCAAAAGGATTATGGGATATCTCTGAAAGCGAATAATTGTATTCGTCATATCCCGGATGATCTGTCTCGATGCTGTCCACCTTATTCTGCAGTACCGTCTCCAGTGCCACATAATCTGCTTCCACCTGCCTGATATCATCATCCTCAGCGGTAAATGAAGTTGCCACAGTTCCACTGTTTATGCCGCTTCCGAGAGCAGAACAGGATGTCAGTGCTCCTGATATTACAAGAACAACGATCAGTATTGCCACTGCTATGATCATGCCGATTGGATGGTCTTCACAGAATTCTTTCAGCATCTCTGCAAGCCTTCCCATGAGGTCCTCCGCCTCATCCGTCAGCTTTTTGCTGATCTTTCCTGCCCCGTTTGCAGCTTCCTTTGCCTGCTTCTTTGCTGCCGCCTCAGCAAATTCCCTCTGCATCAGCTTTTTTCGTGTTTTCTTCACGGCAGCTGACATGGTGCTTTCTCCCGCCTCTCCGGCTTCTTTCGCTCCTTTTGCTCCCTGCACGGCATCCAGATGTTCACTGCGGTTATGGATTTTGGAAGAATATTTCCTTTCCTGTCCATGTTCCCGTACTTTACCAATACCTGTTTCCGCTGCTGCCAGTCCGGCATTCAGGCTGTCTGTTCCACTGTTGTCGTCCTCATTTTTAATCGTGGTTTTTCTTACCATGGCTGCAACGGCCTGATTTTTATATATCCTCCTTCTCCCCTGCTTCTTCATGCTGCGAAGTTCTTTTGCTTCGCTGACAGAAAGCGAATTATCCTTTTTTCCGTACCGGATCTTATCACGGTAACTTCTTGCTGCCGATGAATCATTTTTCAGCTTTTCGCCGTGGCTTTTCCCTGCATGGATATCCGGATTCACTTTTTTCTTCCTGGTGGACTTCTTAGCAGAATCCCTTGTATATTTTTCTTCATTCATGCTCTATCCTTTCCGAAGAAACAGCCGCTACGCTGACTGTTCCTTCTTTGCCTCTGCCACTTCGGACAGTCTGGTTGTCATGATACGGTAAAGCTCCGTATTTGCCGGGAATCTGTCCACGAATGGAAGAATCACATTTCCATAGAATAAAAGCCCTTCACCTTCTCCCGAATGTGTTACATACGAAAGCTGGTGAGGGCTGATATTTAACTGCTTTGCAAGGATCTGTCTGTCACCTACTGCCTGGTTGAGCATATAAATGAAATCAGAGTTTTCAAAAATATTCTCCACTTCCTTGGAAGCAAGAAGATCCTTTACGTTCTGGGTGATACCGGTCGGGATTCCTCCCCATTTTCTGAAACGTTTCCAGATTTCAACCGTATAGGCTGCCGTCTGGTCTTCACGGAGGAGAAGGTGCATCTCATCCATGTAGTATCTGGTCGATCTTCCCTGGATCCGGTTCTCCGTTACTCTTCCCCATACCTGATCCTGTACCACAAGCATTCCTATCTTTTTGAGCTGCTTTCCAAGGTCCTTGATGTCATAACATACAAGGCGGTTCGTAAGCTCCACATTGGTTCTGTGGTTGAATACATTCAGGGAACCTGACACATAGATTTCCAAGGCGGTTGCCACATGCTTTGCCTCCAGCTCCTCCTGGGACAGAAGTGCCTCATACAGATCTCCAAGGATCGGCATATTCTCCGGTCCCGGATTTTCAAAATATTTCTGATAAATCTGCCTGATACAGCGGTCAATAACCGTCTTTTCTACCGGACGCAGACCATCCTTATTCCCGACAATCAATTCACATAAGGACAGAATAAAATCTGCTTTCAGTGCAATCGGATTGTCATCATCCGAATAGTTCATATTGATGTCCATAGGGTTGATGTACTGGTCGGATGTCGGACTGATCTTGATAACCTGACCACCGAACCTTGCAACCAGTGGAGAATACTCTGACTCTGGATCCGAGATGATAATGTCATCATCCGTAACCAGGAAACTGTTGGCAATCTCTCTCTTTGCAGAAAATGACTTACCGGATCCCGGTGTACCAAGGATCAGTGCATTCGGATTTTTCAGCTTCTTTCTGTCCACCATGATCATATTGTTGGAAAGTGCATTCAGACCATAATACAATGCCTCATCTCCTCTCTGGAAAAGTTCCTGAGTAGTGAACGGCACAAAAATAGCCGTACTGGATGTGGTCATTCCCCTCTGAATCTCGATCAGGTTATTTGCCAGTGGCAGTGTACTCATAAGGCCCTGCTCCTGCTGGTAATCCAGCCTGATCAGATTGCAGTTATGTTTCTGTGCAATGGAAGCCGCCTGGAACACATTGTTTTCCAGTTCCTGCTTCGTCTTTCCTGTATTCATGACCAGAAACGTCAGAAGAAACATTCTCTCATTCTGGGACTGCAATTCTTTTAAGAGTGCTTTTGCATCCTTGCCATAGGTTGCAAGATCCGATGGGATGATATCCATGTCATAGCCGGCTCTTACTGCCTTTTTCTGTTCCTCGATCTTGGAACGGTCAAGCTCCGTGATCGTATGCTTGATGGTCTTGATTGCCTCATTCTGATCTACGGACTGGATATGCATGGTAACGATCTGACTTGATTCCATGGAAAGGAAATCTGCCAGAAGCCTGTCGCTGATATCCGATGCATCAATGGATAAAAAGCTCATGCATCCGTACATCTCTCCGATCTGAAAATACCTTCCGGTAGGAAATGCAAAGCTGCTCGGTGCAATAAAATCCTTAACCGAAAGTCCTGATCCCGTCAGGTACTTCCAGTCGAAACGGAACTTTGCATCATCCCCCATATGAAACTGTCTGTGCATCAGTTCCAGTCTTTCACTGCCGTTTAAGCTCCTCGCCTGTACTCCCAGTCTCTTAAAGTTATTGAGGATATCCGTTTCGATATGCGTAAGTCTCGGCTTTGCTGTCTTCATGGACTCCGCATGGATCCCGAAAGTAAGATATTTCGTCTTGGTAAGACCATTGTTTCCTGCTTCCATCTGGTGAAGGAGCACTTCCGAATACTCATCCCTGACATCATCGAATCCGTCATTTTTATGAGAAATCTTAATGCTCTTCTCAAAATCTGATACATCCGTCGCCATATTTTCAAATGAAAGCTGAAACTTTACGGAACTGTCAAAGAAATTTAAGAATGCGCACCATTCCTCAAAGATCTCCGTCTTGTCTTCCTGCTGTGCCAGCTGGTAATTGATATCCTGAAACTGTACTGTCTTTGTATAATAATCAAGCCCTACACGGCAGATACCATCCGGGAACATCCTGTCAAAAGGAATGCTCTGCTGTGCCGTCTTTGGTATGCCATCATTTTTCCGGGCATTTCTTACGATCTCCCTTACTGCCATCTGGTCTGCCCTGCTTAATCCTTCCGGCATTGTGAACTTCCTGCTCTCCTGATTTTTCTTTTTGAGAAAGTCTAACAATCTTTTCTACCTCCTTTTCTGCCTCTGCCTGACGCAGAAGTGCTGCGTAATAGTTATCCGTCTTATAGGGGCGGATCTTCGGCCTTTTGAAAATTGCCTGTATCATATGGTTCAAAATGACTTCCAGCGGCTGTCCGTTTTTCTCATACATGGCAAGGAAAAAGAATGGCATCATAATGACCATCATTCCCATGACTGCCGTATTGGTCTTCATTACTGTCTTCATCAGAAAAAATGACGGTACTCCGATCAGTACCGCCATGCCAAAACAGATCAGCTGCCTTTTTGTCAGATTGAACATCACCTTGCTTTTTACTTTTGTCAGGTCCCTTGGGACACTGATATAAGATGCTGCCATACTCTGCCTCCTTAATGTGCATGGAATATACTGTGTGCTACTGCTCCGGTCTTAAATAAGGTAAATGCCAACAGGATCGTAAAGCCCATAACCTTCCATAACGAAGCAATGATATCTGTGCTGAATGCTACTGACTGGATCAGGACTGCATAGATTCCCACACATACCATGATCAGAAATCCCTGAAATCCCAGTGCAAACAGACTTCTCATATAGTTCTGGCCCATCATGCTCTGTTCCCTGTTTCCAAAGGTTGCAAATGGGAGCGGTGCCAGACTGACCATCAGATAGATCTCCACCATACGGCCATTTATGATCACGAAGATGACTGCTGATAACACATACATGAGAAACTGCACGATAAACGATTGTAGGAATATTGCAAGAAGCGGTCCCAGCTCCATAGCCTCCAGTGTGGACTGCATGGTTGCCAGCGTACTTGCATCTACTGCCGTGCTTCCCTGTATAATGCCTCCTGCCTGCCGCACCACACTCTGCGACACATCAAATACCGCCATCGTGATATCAAATGTGTGTGTAATCAGTTCCACTGCCACAAAAGTCTTGAATATCCATTTCCAGATGAACCATGTCTCAAAACTTGCCAGATTGTTATAACTGATGATCAGCTGTATCAGCTCATAACACGCAATGAATGTAAGCAGTATTCCGGCAACCGGCATGATCACGGATTCCGACAGGTTCCTGACCATATTGAAGACTGCCGGCATGAAATTGCTCGGTGTCTTTCCTACTTCCGTTGCGATCTGTCCCACCTGGTCATTCACAGAGGAAAACGTATTGGTGAGGTTGTCCATGATTCCCGATACAAGAATGCCCTTCAGCCAGTCAGTAATCTGCTGAATTATGCTGTTCAATTATTTCCTCCTTTCCTCCGGGACAGGGATTTCCCCTGCCCCATGATCCAAACCTGATTTAGAATAAGCCGGAAAGTAATGGAACAAGTGTAGTTCCGATAAGGGCTACACCACCGCCTGCCATAAGCTGCTTCATTCCCTGGGACTTTGCTCCGGGATTATCATTTCCGTATCCTTCCATAAGGTTGATTGCTCCCCAGATTCCAAGTCCGGCTCCAAGAGCGATAACAAGTGTCTGTAAGGTTCCTACTGCGCTTGTAAAAAATGCCATAATTCAAATTCCTCCATTAAATGATTTTTGTGTGATATACTTTTTCCTTCTGCCCCGACCAAAGGGCGGTTTATAGTTACTGCCGGTCTCCCTGCAGTGATCCCGGCTATGCGCGCATATTTACTCCCCATCTGGAAATACTTTCATTTCCTGTTCGGGAATATAGTAAAAGCTCCTGCCGCCCGGCCTTTATCACCGGATGGTAAGAGCTCTTTACTCGGTTACATCGATGACCTGATATTCGTCATCTGCTTTCAGTATTAAGTTGTGGCTGAGGAATTTTACTACATCAAAGTAATTCCTCTTATCATAATCTGCCGTCAGCTTGTAATTCGGATGCTGCGTCAGATCATATTTATCGGATAAGAAAGGTCTTACACCACGGACCTGCACAATACATTTTGAGCCGTCCATGACCGCCAGTTCATCCATTGTCATAAGATCCTTGCCAAGTTTCTGGTAATTCATGTTGTAGCTTTCCTGGGAACCTTTTGACTGACCTGTATTGTACATATCAATCGTTTCTTTTCCCAGAATCGCATTCAGATCCTTCAACGTGGTCTGTTCCGTACCACCAAGGAATATCTGCGAATCCATGTTGCCGATGATCGTATCAGCATTGTCCTTATAAATCGCTTTCAGCTGCGACTTTGCCTGTAATACCAGACATGCCGATATCTCACGGCTTCGGATCGTTGCGACCAACTTCTCCAGGTTCGGGATCTGGCCGATATTCGCTGCCTCATCGATCAGACATCTTACATGTACCGGTAATCTTCCACCATACACATCATCCGCTTTCTCACACAGAAGGTTAAACATCTGCGTATAGATCATGGAAATCAGGAAGTTGAAGGTTCCATCTGTATCTGACATGATCAGGAACAGCGCCGTCTTCTCATCTCCCAGTGTATCAAGCTCCAGCTCATCATAAGCAGTCAGGTCTCGGAGTTCCTTGATATCAAAAGGTGCCAGTCTTGCACCACAGCTTACCAGAATGGATTTAGCCGTCTTTCCGGCTGCCAGCTTGTACTTGGCATACTGCCTTACTGCAAAGTGATCCGGATTCTGTTCTGCCAGTTCATCAAACATCATATCCACCGGATTCTTGAATTCCTCATCATCCTCACGGACTTCCATTGCATTGATCATTTCAAGCAGTGTTGAGAAATTCTGCTCCTCTTCCGGAGCTTCATAATGGATATATCCAATCAATGCGGTATAAAGCAGCGTTTCCGCTTTGAGCCAGAAATCATCCCCGCCTTTGCTCTCCCCTTTTGTATTGGCGATCAGTGTTGTCACCAGTTTCAGAATATCCTTCTCAGAATGGAGATAGGCAAATGGATTATAGTGCATTGATTTTAAAAAATTGATGGTATTGAATACCTTGATCCGGTACCCGTTCTTATAAAGGGCACTTCCCACTTCATTGATCAGACCGCCCTTCGGATCAGTCACCACATAGGATGAATGCATCTGTAAAAGGTTCGGTTTTATGAAAAATCGTGTCTTACCTGAACCGGATCCACCGACTACCAGAACATTTTTATTTCTGGCATACTTCGGAATCTTAGGTCTGCTGCTCATGGTAATTCTCTCAGATTGTGACAGAATCACATTGTTTGCAAACACAGGATCCTCAAATGGTTCAATATCAGCGTGTCTGCCCCATCTGGCAGAACCATATTCCTCATTGTGCCGAAATTTCTTAGCGTTCTTTCCTTTCAGGTATACTGCAAGCCTGAGTGCTGCCCCACAGGCAATTCCCACCAACAGATCACTAGGATAAAGGCTCGGCAGAGGATTAGAAAAAGCCTTTGCAAATACACCATCAAGGACCAGACTCTGAACCTTTTCCGATGCATTTACTCCGGCTGCAATTCTCCATGCCTCACCAAGATTTGTTGCAAGCAGTCCCAGAATAATATAGGGGATATTCAGGATCAGCTGCTTTTTCAACTGTTTTGTATTCATCGCGACCTCTCCTTCTTTTTCTCTGCTACCTTCTTCGGGACTGCTACCACAATCTCCTTGAATTTTTTTAGTTTCTCCAGAACACTGGTCTTCTCTACGGAAGGCTTTTTGACCTGTTTTGCAGAATAATCCTGTAAAATTCTTGTGATTGCATCTGTATCTTTTGCTTTGAAAAAGACCGTATATACTGGAGGACTTGCCTCTTTATCTTTTACAACCGCAAAATCCACTCCGTATTTCTTTGCGATTTTCTGAAAATCTTTCAAACCTTCATCTGCCAAAGGAATAGAAGAAACTCCCTGTCCCTGCCTGATCAGTGTTTTCACTGACTGCTTGCCAGTTGTGGGATGGATCTTATTTACTGCGGCTTTCCCGGCAGCCTTCACAGGGGCCTGTACTGCCTTACTTAATCCCTTCATAAGCTGATCAAGTTCCGGTTTTAACATTTTGATTGCTATATTCACAGATTTGTTGGTAATCTCCCTGTCAACTTCTTCATGAATCAGTTTTCTCACTCCTCTCCATCAAAAAAACAGCCCGAAGGCTGTATCCACAAAACTACTCATCTTTTTTATTCTTATCCACACCGAGGACTCCCCTCATAGTGGATGAAGCTACATGAAAGCGGTTGGCTATTGCTATATCTGTAAGCACCGTATCATCCACCGCTGAACCACAAACCACGAGAATTCTGGATCTTCTTAACATATCTTCCGACATATCCATATAATCCTTGTACTCATCTGCATTACTGGTATCAATTACCTCCGGCAATGATAAAAGCGGACAGATTGGTGTGTAGCCTGCTTCATATAATTTTCTGCAATATCGCTTTGCAGATCTTTTAGCTCTGCTCCTGTCTGCACTCCAGGCAGATGTTACATAAGCCCACGGTTTGTTATTCATCTGCCACCTCCTATCCCAGCTGATATGCCTGAATTCTGTATTTTCCGAGTGCAAGCATTGTCATCCTGCTTTTCAAAACTGCGATCACATCCGCAATATCCTCATCATCAATCGCCTGTAATCCATTACAGGATTTCATGACCAGATACCCGGACGGAAGATATGCCTCTCCATCAATGACCAGCTTTCTGCTTGCGTCATAGATCAGAATATAATCTGATTTTCCAATCATTACTGACGCACTGTTATTTCCAAAGCCATCAAGGATCCTTAATGCTTCCTTGGTACTGATATAATTCACTCTCTGTTCGCCATCCACATAGATAGCTCCCTCAGAAGATGTACTGTCACATCCGATTGCACAAACCAGTCCTTCCAGGTTTTCTGCAATCTTCTCAACGTATGCCATGATTTTCTCCATATCCATTTTTGTCTCTCCTCTGTTATATTTTTCCTTCCGCCATATCGTGATTAACCTCTGCACGATAATAGCTGTCTATTGTTGCCGGTGCGTTATACAGTGCCGCCAGCATATACTGCTTGATGCTCCTGATCTTGGTCGTGTTTTCCTGCATACAGTTCATTACATAGCGGATATGTTCCATGTTCAGCTTCATGAAACGCCCCTTTACCACATTTACTGACTTCTCATCCCCGGCAATACGAATTGTCTTTCTTTTGGAACACACAATATCCAGAATAAGATCCATGATGCCGTCTATCATTTCGCTGTCATATGGATAATCCTGTTTCAATGCCTCGATATTGAGCTGTTCCATGAAATATCTCTCGTATCCCATCCTATCCTCATCCGCTGATAAGATAGGATTAGTATTATTAAAATCAGTATTATTGTTATAAGTATAATTAGGCTGTAAATTATACAGGTCCTGACCTGTAACTTTTACTGGCGGTGAACTGTAATTTTTACTGGTCTTGACCTGTAAATTCTGCTGGTCAATGAAATTCTTCACATAGATCAGTGCCGGCCTGCCAAATCCCTGCCGGATTCTTTCGATCAGACCAAACTCCTCCAGCTCCGTCAGATACTTGATTGCTGATTTTTCTGCACAGTTCATTGCCTGTCTTATAGATGTCAGGGTGAAAATGATATACACTCTCCCCTCATCATCAATCCAGCCGTTTTCCATCGACAGAGATACCCTGTCCAGCAAGAGACCATAAAGAACCTTTCCCTCTGTGGAAATCTTCTGGAACCGGTTATCTGTAAACAGCACCTTTGGAATCCTGTAAAATGCAAACTGCTGCGACTGTGCCCCATAGAAATAATCAAATGCCATTTCCTGTTTCCTTTTTCTTTTTCATGTCTTCCACCAGCTTTTTATAGCATGGAAAGCAGAACGATTTATCATGACCATACGGACACTCATGGCTGCAATTCTGCGGATGACTGATAGGTGGTCTTCCACCAATTCCGCTGTAACGCTTTCCATTCTGCCCGTTTGTATCCTTATGTGCTTCTGCCACTGTAATCACCATTCCTTCCCATCAAAAAAGTGCCAGTCCCGTGGCAATCACCACAGGCTGACACAATCCGTTTTTTATAATACTTCTCTGCCTTTTGATTTTGCTGCTTTTTCAGCATCATCTTTTACCGGAGGCTTTGCAGCTGCTTCCTTCTGCTTATCCTTCAGATCTTTTAATACGGACCCTTTCTCCTCTGATTTTTCATCTATCTCCCTTTCCTGCTGTCTTGCCTCAAACTTCTCTGCAAGTTCAAAGACATGATCCTTGGAATCGTAATGGTAGACATTATCAGAAAGTCTTTCCTCCGGACTTACCTCTTTGGCATTCACTTCCTGCACCATATCCCTAAGCGCATCAGCTGTCATGTCTCCATTATCAGGAACCAAAAGGATCTCATTGATGGAAGACGGAATCACAAAGAAATCTCCGCCGATTCTTTCTACTGCCTGATCCATGAAATCCTGATAGGCAATTACTCCTGCTCCGGAATTCTTATCAGGGACTGTTGCAACGTACATCGTTTCCTCCGCATCATCCGGAATTCCAAACATCTCATATACTTCCGGTCCCATCATTTCTTTCATGACCTCATTCATTCCCATGATCACTACCGGTCTGATCTCCGGTGAATTCTCCAAAGCATCTGCCCTGAGCTGTTCATGGGTAACTCCCATACGATCCATCAAATCATTGGTGACCAGAATAGATGCACGTCCATCTTCGCTGCTCTCCATTACAAAACGATATACAACTGCCAGATCCTCCATTCTGTCATGCGGTACATTGGCAAGCAGATCAGCGTTTGCATCTGCTGAAATGACTTCCACAGAAAGTTTCTCTTTCATGTTCTCATAATCCATAAGAGCACTTACATCAATAGAAGGAGCTCTGTCAAGACCATCAGCAATGACCATTGTTGCACTGGCAAGCACTCCGGCATAATCATCCGTGTGCTCATAGCTTGCAAAGGCATTCTCAATATTGAAATTAACTCCCACATTGCTGCCTTCCGGAACAATCGACATAGCCTCATAATTCTGATTGGTCTTCTCCACATTATTGAAGATAATCCTTACATCGTCATAGCCTCTCTCATAGAGCTTTTCTTTGATATCCTCAGCAAACTCCTGCTTGAATGTTTCGTAATCCATCGTTTTCCTCTCCTTCTCACCAGAAATCGTAAAATCCATAACCCTGTATTCATCCGGGATATTCTCACGGTCACCATCGTAATATTCTGTAAAAGATTCCTGTGTATCTCTCACATATCCATAATCTGTAAACTGTCCCATTTCGTTAATGGCCACATCTCTGCCGTAGGCCTCATAATCAATGTAATCAACAAGATAATTCGGAACTTCCATCATACCGAGTTCTTCAATATAGTAACGTCCCAGATCCGCATCGCTTTCTACTCCCGGATAGATTTCATACTTATCCAGGTTATCAATAAGATTGATCACATCTTTAATGCTGCCTGTATAATCACTGACCTGCATTGCCGCCTGTAAATGGTTATAATCATGATCATCCAGCTCGTCGAGCTTGGAAGCCAAATAATTGAGTTCATCCAGGTTTTCATATTCTCCCAGCTTTTCATACAGCCCATCAACATAACAGTCATAATCACTAATGAACCATTCTTCATAAGGATTACCGAAATCATCTTTTGAGCCGATTCCAATTCGTTCAAATACTTTTTGCAGTTCTTCTGATGTGGTAGGAAACTTCACCCATTCGCCTATCAGCTCACCCTCGTTGTATTTCCCAAGATTGGTGATGTAGGCTTCAAACGGACAGTCATGGTCATATTCATATGCCATGCAATTTCCTCCTGATTTTATTTTTTAGGTCGTCACCTGATTTTTGGCATCAAAAAAACGCCATACCCATCACCAATCCGGTAATGAGCTGACGCTTCATTCTTGATCCATATTCTTTTGCAAAAGAGAAACAAATGCCTGACCGCTCTCGCGTTTCATGTCTCATTTGTCTATGATAATATTATCACACCCCAAAATAGAAAAAAAGATACACGTCGTTAGTTCCTCGTTAGTCATTTGTTAGTCTGTCGTTAGTTCTCTGTTAATTTTCTTATTTAGTAAAAATTCTGCAAATTGGAAGTTGGAAGTTCATTATACATCAACTTTATCACATACCATCTTTCATCCAAAATCATAAAAGACCATCCCGCACTTCATTACAACTCAAGATATCCAGATCAATATTATCCCTGATAAGTTCTGCATATGCCTGTACATCTAATCCTAAGCTGCTGTAAGCCTTTGACCGGAAGATATGCTGCCTGCACCGGTATCAGTACAGAATCTGCACATGCCAATGCGTTAATTGTCATCATTCCAAGTGAAGGCATACAATCAATAATGATGTAATCATAAAATTCTCTCAGCCTATCTACCATTGATCTCAGAATCAGTTCCCTGCTCATGGCATTTACCAAAGACACCTCTATCGCTGATAATTCAATGTTAGCTGGGATAAGGTCCACTCCTTCCTTATGGTGTAAGATTGTCTTTTCTATATTCAGTTTTTCATCATTCACAATATTCATCATCAGTGTTGCCAGAGAATACTCCATTTCATCCGGCTCCTCATATCCCATGCTGATTGTA
>OHKA01000131.1_pt1 | contig 39732 bp, 37 predicted proteins | sample 1568751 | NCBI WGS metagenome assembly OHKA01 (sample SAMEA3879525, study PRJEB24766) | human gut metagenome | biome: human-associated habitat; feature: feces | place: USA | collected 1985/1987 | reverse complement strand
TTGGCTAAAATCTGCCGGTCCCCCTGTGCCTGCGAGAGCAGCACAAGGAAGTCCGAGTTTTCAAAGATGTTCTCAATCTCCGGGCTTGCCAGAAAATCCTTTACGTTCTGCGTTAAAGCACTCGGAACGCACCCTTTTTTTCGCAGCATTTTCCAGATCGCCACACAATAGCTTGCCGTCAGACGGTCACGGAGCAGCACATGAAATTCGTCGAAGTAACACCATGTGGCGATACCGCGGAGGAAATTCATGGACACCTGCGAGTTTACCAAGTCCTGCATAATGAGCATGGCAATCGTCCGAAGCCCGGCCCCCAGCTTTTTTAAGTCAAGGCATACCAGACGGCGGTTTAAGTCCACATTGGTTTCATGGTTGAACACGTTAAGGGAACCCGACACATAAATTTCAAGGGCAGTTGCCAGCCGTACCGCCTCGCCCTCCGGCTGGGAACAGAGCAGGTCATACAGGGTTTGGAGGGTCGGCATTTTGCTTGTTTCCGGGTCCTGCAAGTGTTCCCGGTACATCTGGCGTACACAGCGGTCAATGACGGTACGCTCCACCGGCTGCAAGCCGTCCTTGCCGCCAACGATCAGCTCCATCAGCGACAGGATAAAGTCAGCTTTCAGCGCCATCGGGTTTTCCTCGTCAAAGCTCAGGTCAATGTCCATCGGGTTGATGTGGTGGGGGCTGTCCGGGGCGATCTCGAAATCGAGCTGGCTTTTTGGAAGAGGGAACCCGATTTTTCTAGGTTTCAAGCCACTTTTCGGTGATTGCTTCAAGGCGTTTTTTGGGGGTTCTCTCCTAAAATTCTCTCCAAAGTTTTCCCGGAGCGTTCAGCACGTTCCAACAATTTAATATGTGGAGCAGTACTCAAGTGGTCGAAGAGGCGTGACTCGAAATCTCGTAGGCCCCGGAAGGGGTGCCAGGGTTCAAATCCCTGCTGCTCCGCCAAACCGAATGGACAGATGAATTTTATTCGTCTGTCCATTCTTTTTTTCCGGAACAGCGCCTGCTGCACCCTGTCTTTTTAGGGCTTGGCATCATGCGGATGCATTGCCATAGCCCAGACATTCCAGCATAGCCTGTGCAGAAGAAAGTTTGGAAGCGTAGTCCAGGTGGGCATAGATGTTGGCGGTGGTGGAGAAGTCGCTGTGGCCCAGCCATTCCTGGATCTGCTTCATGGGAACGCCGTTTGCTAGAAGAAGGCTGGCACAACTATGGCGCAGATCATGAAAGCGGATGGGGGGCAAGCTATACTTCCGAAGCAGCCAGTCGAAGTGCTCCGTCACGAAGTTCGGGCGGATCAGCTTGCCTTCCTGATCGGTGCAGACGAAATCCAGATACTCAGTGCTGTAGCTCTTCTTGAACAGCTTGCGGTAAAGCTGCTGCTTTTCCTTCTGCTTCAGAAGTTCTTCTTCCACAGCCGGGATCAGCGGCAAGGTGCGGCAGCTGGTCTTGTTCTTCATTTTGAAAATTAATAGAAAGTTAACAAAGCAAGATGCGCTGAACAAGAAACAACCGCCGCTCACTCCGGGAAAGAGTGGACGGCGGTTGCAATTCAAATTTTTGATTCAGAAAATCAGATGCTCGTTAAAATATCTGTCAGTGTGGCGACAAATGCTTCATCCTGCTCCTTCGTCCGCTTTGGGCTCCCCTTGGGGTGTTTTCCGGCACGGAGGAGCTTTTTGTTTTCATACCGCCGCAGCATAAGAGCGTCTATGTTGTCGGCGGTGTATTCCAGACCATTCTGGTTCAGCACTTGTGCGCACTTGGCAAGACACATGCTGGCCAGCCCGTAGTCCTGCGTCACAACCACATCTCCCGGTTTTACCCGGTTGACAAGCGCAAAGTCTACACTGTCAGCCCCTTTATCGAACACCAGCGTCTGCGCACCTTCCAGCTCGATTTGGTGAGAGGTGTCGCACAGGATGATGACCGGAACGCCAAACCGCTTTGCAATCTGCAACGTCAGGTCCACCACCGGACAGCCGTCTGCATCGATCAAAATATTCATCGGCTTTCCTCCATCACCCACCGAAAGGCTTTCGCCATGCGCAGGTCGGCATCTTTGAAATGCCCGCCGCTGTTCCATTCAAGGGTGCAATCTGTGCTACGCTCTGCAAGCCGACTGTGCAGGGTGCGGATGTTATCCCCCACCACAGCCATGACGGCGTTTTTCGTTTTTTCCTCCTTGTTGCCAAGGCTCAGATAAATGTGCTGTGTTTGCATCGGGTGCTGCTGTTCAAACTCCATCCAACCCGAAAACCATACAGAGGGCGAGGTGGCGGCGACACCGTAGAACAAATCAGTCTGGGTGGATGCCCACAATGCAAACAGCCCTGCCAGCGAATAGCCGCCCAGAATGATTTTGACGTTTTCCGGGAGATGAAACTGTTGTTTCAGTGTCGGAATGACCTGTTCCGTCAGAAAGCGCAGGGTGTCTCCAGCATTGCCACCGAAACCTTGCTTTCTCCACACAGCAGGGGCTTCCCACGGGGAAAGTGCATCGTTCCAGCTTTCCGCGGGCACGGCCGCAAACAGAAAGTGGTGCGCACTCTGTGCAATAGCGGTAACCTCGCTTTCCATGCTTTGCAGCTCGTGTTCGCCTGTCATTTGGAGCAGCAGGTATTCCGCATGGGCTTCACCGTAAATGCGGCAAGGTCTGTTCCCGATTTGCATTGTCTGTGCGGTCACTGCGGTGTCCTCCCGAAAAAATTTTGATAAGCCCAGTATAGCAACTGAAAAATCATTTTGCAATTCAAAAGGCGTTCATAGCCGTAGCAAGCAGTGTCTTCGTATGTACAAAGACCATTTTTGCGTTGCAAAATGCTTGTTGGGAAATCCCAAACCCTTGAACTACATCCGATGGATGCAGGCTACGCGTTTTTGCAAAACGCTTTTTCAGCACTCCATATACTGCGAAGAAATCGGGATGATGTCAATGTTACAGCCCCGGCTGCGAAACCGCTTGAAATACCGAATTTCCGTTTCGCTACCCTCGCAGATAAGATACACCACTGGGTTGCGCTTTCTGGCGTGGACAGACCTGCGGCTGATTTCTTTTATTCTGCCCATGCTGCATTCCCTCCAATGAACGGAATCGCTCCATACCGGCCTTGCAGATAGCCTTTGGCGATATTCTCACCTTTCCGGGGAGAAAACTCGGTCAGGGCGTAAATATCGGTCTGCATGGTCTTTTCGTTCTTCTCTGCAAACCAAATCTGATCGCGCCGCAGCAATGTCAGGTCGAGAAGTCCGGTATCGTGTGTTGTGAAGATGAGTTGTGCATGGTTTGTATTGATAGCGGCATCCTGCACCATCTCGATCAGATGCCTTGTCAGCAGCGGGTGCATACTGGATTCTATCTCGTCTACTACCAAAACAGAGCCTGCTTCTAGTGCCGCAAGCCACATACCGATGCGAGAGAAGAAACGCTGTGTTCCAACGGATTCTTGCCCCAACGGGAGCCAGAAACCCTTAGAAGTGCCATCTTCGGCATCGAGAGTGTGCAGTGCGGAAATGATAGGCTCTTCCTTGGAGCCTGTAATGCGGATGTCCTTGATACCGAGGTCTGCATACAGCATTTCGTGCAGGATACGGCTCTTTTCAGAGCCGCCCTGCCGAATGGCAGACAATGTAGCATCCAGCCGCATTTCGGTTCCCATAAAGCCTGTCAGCTTTTCAAAGAACCACAGATACGCTTTTTCGGTCTGGGGGCAGTTCCACTCGTTCGAGCTGGACAGATAAAGGCGGTTTTCAGCAGTTCGTCCAGCAAGCGTGAACTGCTCTTGAATATTCTCGCGGAACTGATAGCCATTGTTTTCTCTTGAAAAAATCAAAGCTTCCCGGCCATTCGGCCAGTGGTAGAGATATTCGGTCAAAACTTTGGACTTGTCAAACGAGAACCCATAGGCATACTTGATGCCGCCATAAAAATAGATGACTTCAAAGCTGGTCGGCTGTGTGGGCTGGTCGGTGAAAGCAAATGGCTCCTGCGGAAGGGACTCGCCTTTCAGCAGCTTGGCATATCGGCCACAGACCATTTTCCGCATGAGCAGGAGGGCATGGAGAACATTGCTCTTTCCGGCTGCATTTGCACCGTACAGTGCCAGCACAGGCACAAGCTGTTTCTTCTCGTCCGGCGAAATCAGGCAAACAGACAGACTTTTATCCGTAGATGCTTTCAAGCTGATAATAGCCGTGTCCTTGATGGAGCGGTGGTTAGTGACTGAAAATTGAAGCAGCATCGCGATTCCTCCCAGATGATTTTCTGAATCTAGTGTACTCTATTCTGGGCGGAAAGTCAAATTTTGATTTTGAAATTTGCAAATATTCCGCAAAAATCAAGAATAAAATCTAGAATATCGGCTTTTGATACCGTTCAGATGCTATCAGGAATCATTCTGCATACACGACTTCCCTCACCACTACCTCTTCAGCCTGCGCTTTCAGCCCATTCATGTGCGCCACCCAGAGAAGCTGTGCGTGCGCTTTGTCTGGCGCAGGGTAGTAGTTGTCTAACAGAGTGGTCATCGTGCGTTCCAGCCACTCGCAGGCTGTTTTCTGGACATCCTGCAAATGCGGCCAGAGCGTACCGTTCAGCAGCATTTGGTTGTACAGCACGGGGCGCTGGTTTTTGAGGTAGGCCAGCCGCATCCGACTATACTTGCCCAGCGGTTCGGCTTCATCGGTCTGCGACAAGGTGAGCAGTGGCAGCTGATAATCCCCGACCTGTGTATAGTGGATCTCGTTGTGCACGGTGTTCGTGTTCTTCATGGGAATTCTCCTTTGCATTTTCAACGCGTTTTGCGGTCTTTGTGGAAAACGGTGTTCACTTCTTCCTGCTCTGCGCTGTCAGCCAGTTGCCCTGCGCCTGATAGTAGTGCTCCATCGTGGTGGGTGCGTTCAGGATGGTGGTGCGCAGATAGGTCATGATGTTCTTGATGGGCTGGGTGGTGTTGGACAGCACATCGAAGATGTACTCAACGTGCTGACTGGTCAGCTTGTCTAGCCGCAGCCGGATGGCCTTGGTCGTCTGCGGCTGTTTGCCGACGTACTGGGTCTGCCGAGGACAGCAGTACATCTCCACAATGTTGTCCAGCAGTTCCTCCAGCTTGTCGGGGTCATACCGCTGGGCAAGGGTGTCGATCTCCAGCCGTTCCCGGAATTCCTCCCGCACCTGTGTTTCCATCTGGTCAAAATCTGCGGATTCGTCTGTCTGCCCTGATAGATTAGTACTTTGTCTTTTAGTATTTTGTTGCGTTGCCTTTTCCAAATTGGGTTCAGCCAAATTTGGAAAATCCAAAAATGGTGAAGAACAAGGTTTCATGCGGCTTTTCGGACTTTTGGATGCAGACGGGTCCGACGGCTCACCTTCCTTGCCGGGAACGGCAGGAGTGTCCTCGACAGGCGATTCGTAGACCTGATAATCGTAGTCGATGATCTGCCCTTTGGCATTGCGGACTTTCTGACGACGGACGTAGCCACGTTTCTTCAGTTCTAGAACAGCGGTGCGTACACTGTCGGTGCCATCCCTGCACCCGGTTGTCAGCCCTTTCAGGCTGTAATTCCAATCGTCCGGCAGGGAGAGCATATAGGACAGCAGTCCCTTGGCCTTCAGAGAAAGTCTCTTATCCTGCAGGTGGTGGTTGCTCATAACGGTGTAGTTGACGTTTTTATTGACGCGGAATGTTGACATGGCGGCTTCCCTTTCAGCCCAATGCGGGCAAGAGAAAACGCAGCATTTCCCGGCTTTCGGGAAACGCTGCGTTCAGACAGGGAAGCCTGCTGTGAGCTGGCACAGCAACGGCAGCACTGCATATTTCTAACGGACATCTAACACAACTACACCTGAAATGCAGCCGCTGACGGCCCGTGTGAAAAAGGCTTTTTCTAACGTCATTTCACAAAAAGCGGCTGATTTTTGACTGCAAATTGCGGTGTGACGTGCCTTTTTGAAGGTTACAAAAATGCCCTCAGCTGCCAATGACAGCCGCGAGGGACCGGCTTCATCCAACAATTTTAAAGACTCGAAATCTCGTAGGCCCCGGAAGGGGTGCCAGGGTTCAAATCCCTGCTGCTCCGCCAAACCGAATGGACAGATGAATTTTATTCGTCTGTCCATTCTTTTTTTGTTTTTCAGCTGAACACGCTCATGGTTATAAAAGTGGATATAATCGTCAATCATTTTATTAGCCTGTTCAAAAGTCTCTGGTTTGTGTCTGTAGATGCACTCAGTTTTCAGGATGCCAAAGAAATTTTCAGCCAGCGCATTGTCATAGCAATTTCCACGCCTTGACATAGACGGCGTGATGCCGTATTCTTTAGTCAGGTCGAAATATGCTTGCGAGGTGTATTGGAATCCTTGGTCGCTGAGGAGGTGCAAAATGACGAACCGATATCTTTCCCTGAAAAAATCCAATAAGCTGGGTCTACAGATGCTCTCAGAGCACAACAAAGAACAAATCGTTCAAATCGTCCGCTATCTTAAGGGCGTCAGTTGGGACTGCTGCGGAGCGGAGCTTGTTTGCGATGCACTGATCCATAAGGCTTTGGAAGCTGAAAAGGGCGGACGAGATCTTTTTGAAACGGAAGAAGAAGCAAAACAGTTTGCGCAGGATCAAAAAGACGGGTTGAAAAGGCTTCGTTTTTGGGATTACTTTTTTGTGATCGCCCCCCCGTTCCTGTTTTTTGGCTGGGGGCTGGAAGGGCTCCTTCTTCTGTGGTTGGCTCCGCAGTTTGACTATGCGCTTTCGCTGGGGTACCTGGTGCAGTTTTTATTGGCTGTTTTTTCGTGTTGTTTTTTAGTCAGGTTGACAGTTGAAAAAATTGGCTTTCCTCCTCAGAAACATAAGGCTGCATTTATTGTGTGCGTTGCATTGTACATAATCGTTTTGTTTTGGACAGGATCCGTTTTTCACGCCGTGTGGGGAGAGATCGTATTTGTACGGGTCAAAAACTTGTATATGGTTCTTACCTGCTTGTTGATGGGCGTGGTATGCTATATCGTGCGGATCGCCAATTACGAAAAAGACCCTCGGCTGCTCACGAAACTCTGAGATTTTTATAAAGCGCTCGTATTTTTCTGAAGAAGGAGGACCGTTATGCTGGGAGAAACTTTTTGTCGGAAGAGAGCGTCTCTTTGGATCTTTGCAGGAGTGGCCTTTCTCCTCCCGGGGGTTGTGTGGCTTGTGCAGAGGCGTATGGGCGGTGTTTTGCCGGAGAGCTGGAGCCACCTATGTATGTATCTGCCCGCAGGAGGCGCAGTGCTGGCGCTTGTCTATACAAGCCACCAACGAAAAACATTGCCCTCAAAATTTTTTGGGTTCTATGGGATCTATGTGGCCTCAGCGGTGTGCTATGAGCTTGGCGCTTGGCTGTTTCCACAGTGGATCTGCGAAGAATGGCTGGAATTTCCACTCGTGGAGATTGCGTCGGTCGTGGGCTGGTTTTGGCTTTTGTCGGAGCCAAAGGAACGCCGGAATGAATGGGGGCTGTCATGGAGCACCCATGGGAGCGTTAGCGTGATCCTGCTGTTTTTGGGGCTGGAGTTTCTGTCAATTCTCTTGACCGCAGCCATGCAGGGGACCCTCTGGAACGGACAGTTTTTGCAAATCTATCGGCCTTTTTTGGACGCATTCCGCACCGAGCCGTTCTGGTCGATACAGCTGCTGTTTCTGCCGGTCGGCTTTCTGTTTGCATGGCTCCTATACTGGGGCGAGGAGTACGGGTGGAGATGGTTTTTGCAGTCCAGGCTGGAGCGCAAATGGGGGCTGCTGACGGGTGCGGTGCTGACGGGGGCCTTGTGGGCGCTGTGGCATATCCCGGCGCAGCTGCCCGTGGATACAAGTATGCAGGATGTGCTGTGGTTTGCAGCGATCAAGTTGGCGGTCTGTGTCCCGCTGGGGATGTTTTTGGCTTTTGCCTGCCACCGTACAGGAAATATTTTTGTGGTCGCACTGCTGCATTTTCTCCACAATTATCTGGCTGGCTTTTTGAAACCGCCAATGACAGCAGGGCTTTCGGTTGGCTGGGAGGCTCTATTGGTATATATCGTGAGCTACAGCGTGTTTTGCTTGCCGCTTCTGTGGATGGTCTATCAGAAAAAGAAACTTTTCGCACGGGCACAGCGGCAAGCGTGACGAAGAGATCGTTGTTGCTCGGAATGATACAGAATAGCGGCGGGATAAGGGGGATTCTCTCTCCTGTTTCACGGGCCGTTCCCAATGCAAAAGCCCCTTCTTCCTGCGGCCGGCGGCAGTCGGCAAAGCAGGAGAAAGGGGCTTTTGCGGCAGGGAAGAGAATGGGGAGAGTTTTCGATCAAAAGGGGCAGCCGTCTTTTCAGCCCAGGGCTGCGCCCAGGCTGCGGCAGGCATCTAAGGTGTCCTGGTCGGGGGTCTCGCAGCAGATCACACTGGGGCAGACCAGGCGGGCGCCGGCCTCGGTGCAGCGGGCCTCCCAGCTGCTCATCCACTCGCCGCCGCCCCAGCCATAAGAGCCAAACAGCGCCAGGGCCTTGCCGTTCAGCTGGCCTTCGCAGGCAGAGAACAGAGGCTCAAATTCGGTCTCCTCCAGCTGTTCGGCGCCCATAGCGGGGCAGCCAAAGGCGATGCCGTCGCAGGCAGCCAGCTGGTCGGGCGAGGCTTCGGCGGCGGTCATCAGCCGCACCTGCGCCCCGGTGGACCGGGCACCCTCAGCGACAGCGGCGGCCATGGCTTCGGTGTTGCCGGTGGCGCTCCAATAAACGATTGCAAGATCACGCATAATTAGCATCCTACCTTTCTTGGTTTTGCATAGCCTGTCTCAGCAGGCTACGGTGAGCTGCTCAAGAGAGCAGCCGTTTTGCCACTGCTGCAGATAGATCTGGCTGCAAGCGGCGTATTTTTCAAACTGTATTTTGGCGGCCTGTTCATCGCCGTATACCTTCCAGCAGCCCACACATTTCTGGTTGCGGGCCTGGTTGCGGATAAATCCCAGCACATCCTCCGGGGGATAGCTCAAAAACAGGCCGATCTCATGGGGGAACTGCGCCGCGGTGCGCAGGCGGTGGATCAGGTGGACGACACACCTGGCGGCGTCCTCGGGAACATAGCCATATTCCAGCAGCAGCTCCCGGGCACGCTGGTCGGTCAGGTCGCCTTCCAGGGCGTGGGGACGGTAGGCGTAGATCAGTGCCCGGCCGCCGCACACCTGCAGGGGCAGGATGCGGACCCCTTTGGGGCCTAAGGTCCGGTTCAGACCGCACAGCTGCTGGGTCAAGGCACGCGGACAGGGGCAGGGACAGGAAAACAGGTTCCCGGTCTTGATCCCGGCTAAGGTGGGGGAGCAATAACGGATAAACAGATCCTCTGACATACACATCGTCCTCCTGGTGTCCAGGGAATAAGGGGGTTAGCGTATCCTAACCTACAAGGGAAAAATAAGAGGCTTGCCGTTTGGTTAGCTAAGCCTAACTTATGGGGCTATTATACCCACCGTCCGGGGTCTTGTCAAGAGGAAAAAACAAAAACAGGATGAGGGCAGGCAGCAAAGGACCCTGCCTCCGGCAGCGGGCACAGCCAGCATGACCGGAAGCAGGGTCGAGGAAGCAGAATACGGGAAAGGCTTTTCAGATCCCCAGCACCAGATGCAGGACCAGTCCCGTCAGGCCGCACAGACACATGGTGAGGACCGGGTTCCATTTGAACTTGCGCAGGGCAAAAAAGGCGGCGATAAAACTGCAGGTGCCGATCCAGTCAATGGAGGACAGCGCCCACGGCCCATCGCCAAATACCACCATGGCCAGGATGGACAGCCCCGCCCCCAGGATCAGCGCAACGATCACCGGGCGCAGACAGGCCAGGATGGTCTGCAGCAGCGAGAGGTCCTTGTACTTGCGGTAGACCCACGCCAGCAGCGACACCAAAACCAGGGCCGGGGTGATGCACCCCAGGGTGGCAATGACAGCGCCGGGCAGCTGGGCGATGCGCAGGCCCACAAAGGTGGCAGAGTTGATGGCAATGGGGCCGGGGGTCATCTCTGCAATGGTGACAAGATCGGTAAATTCCTGCATGGTCAGCCAGCTGTGCTGTTCCACCACCTGGCTGCGGATCAGCGGCATGGCGGCATATCCGCCGCCCACGCTGAACAAGCCCACCTGCATAAAGCTGAGAAAAAGTTGGAGATAGATCATTTTGCACCGCCTTTTTTCTGCTGCAGCAGCGCCCGCACCACGCCAAAGGCGGCGGCGGCCAGGATCACCAGGATCACGTTGATGTGCAGCACCGTGTTGGCCACAAACGCAGCGGCCATCAAAGCGATGTACACCCAGGAGCCGCTGCGGGCCACCTTGCTGCCCAGGTCAAATACCACATCCAGGATCACAGCCGCCACGCCTGCCTGCATACCTTTGAGCAGCAGCGCAATGTAGCGGTTGGAGGCAAAGGCCGTGTAAAAGACCGAGATGATGGATAGGATGACCATGGGCGGCAAGATGGTGCCCAGCACGGCCACCAGCATCCCGGCCAGACCTTCCACCTGCCAGCCCACCAGGATGGCGGCGTTTACCGCAATGGCGCCGGGGGCGGACTGCGCCAGGGCGGTCATGTCCAGCATCTCCTGCTCATCGAGCCAGTGCAGTTCATCCACAAACTTCTTTTTCATAAAAGTCACGATCACGAACCCGCCGCCAAAGGTAAAGCTGCTGATGTACAAAGTGGTGATAAACAGCTTCCAAAGGCGTGCGGCACGGGAGCTGTCTGGCTTTTGTGGTTCCATATACAGCGTTCCTCCTTTTTGCTGCCCTGCTGTGGTTGATCCGGGACAAACAGCCAGCGGCGCCGGGTTGGCAGGCCGGAAATTTCCGCTTTGCCAAAGATGCGGATACTTGTCCCCTAAAGAGATTTCTAGTATGAAGCACAATACAGGTCTTGTCAAGTGTGGGGCAGGCTGCGCCCCCATAGCCGGACCTATAAGAAAAAAGGACGCAGATCATTCCGGTCTGCGTCCTTTTGCGGGGCCTGGTCCAGAACGGCAGATCTTACTGGAACAGCTCCCGATATTCTTCTGAGAACAGGATGTCGCCCAAACGCCGGATGCCGCCGTACAGGTGGCGGCTGATCAGCGGCTCAATGGCATCCAGGTCTTTTTCCGTGATGATGCGCAGCATCTCTTTATGTTCGGCCAAAACGTCCGGCACATTGTTGGCCCGGATGATATCCAGCCGGATAAAGCGGGAGTAATCCGCCTGGGGGCGGGTGATCTGCTGCCACAGATACTGCTTGTTGGTATGCTCAAACCAGATCTGGTGCATATGCAGGTCGTGCTCCAGAAAATGATTGATATCAAAGACCTCCGGCTGGCTGCTGCCTTGTGCGGCCTGCTGGATCAGATTAAAGGCGTGTTCCACCTCGGCCAGCTGTACGGGGGTGCAGATCTTGACAAAGTCCCGCAGCACCATGCTCTCCACCGCTACACGCTGATAGATGATCTGGTTGACGATGTCGATGTTGATGGCGGTGACGATCGTGCCTTTGCAGGGGATGATCTGTACAAAATGGTTTTGCTCCAGCCGCTGCAGCACGCTGCGGATGGGGGTGCGGGATACATTGAAGCGCTTGCACAGCTGGTTTTCGCTCAGTGTATCATTGGGCGGGATCTTGAGGGACAGGATCTCGCTTTCCAGCGTGCGGTAGATCTCGTCGGTGCTTAGCTGCTGGGCCATGGTGCGGGCCTCCCTTTGCGGTGTTTTATACTTATTGTATCGGACCCCAGGGGGAAAGTCAACCGGCAAATCGGCCTTGCTGTATACAAGGAGGGGGGTGGGCGCAGTTCCGGCGGGCTGTCCAAAGGCGGCAGGGCTTCCGGCGGGCACTTGCAGGCCGAAAAGAGGGGGAGAACCGCACTTTCTGCAAAAAGACTGCCATCGGATCTGCCCCAAAAGGCGGCAGCAAGGGCAGGCGGCGGCGTCCGTCCCGAAAAAAAGAACCTGTATACAAGATGACTCCCAAAGATAATACGAAACAGCGTCTGTTTTTGCGCGCTTTGCGCCCGGCGACGCAGCTGCATAGGCGGGACAGCCCTGCAAACGCTCCGACTCTTCTGGGTGAAAGAAAAGAATACGCCGGGAAAAGAACAGGGAAAGTGATCTTGTATACAGCACACCGGTGCGCAAGGAACTGGTACAGGAATAAGGCTGACCCTATCAAAGCAGGCCCGTGCATTTGCACGGGCCTGCTTTTTTGCCGGGCGAGAGTATCCGTGGCTGTTGCGTTTGGTTCGAGGATATGATAATATAATTTATAATCCAGTTGATAATATCTGGTTAGAAAAGGCAAAGATAAAAACGCAATGCATATAGCAATATATGCTAGAGCCGGTAGGTAGCCCGGCCGTCCTGTTTGCCAGGGTAAGTAACCTGCCCCTCCGGGTTGTCCGTTCTTTGCTCATAACAATCGTTAAGGAGGGATTGTCATGAGTATAAGTATAGGCAAACTGACTGTGTTTTTTGAGGAACCATTTTGGGTAGGTGTTTTTGAAAGGATCGAAAATGGTAAGATGTCAGTTTCCAAAGTGACATTTGGGTCAGAGCCAAAAGACTATGAGATTTATGAGTTTGTTTTGAAATACTATAATGTCTTAAAATTTAGCCCATCGGTAAAAACTTTAGTAAAAGAACAGGCGAAAAATCCAAAGAAATTACGGCGTGAAATTCGCAAATCATTGGCCGCAAAAGGGATAGGCACTAAGTCTCAACAGGCACTGCAGCTGCAACGTGAACAATGCAAACAGCAGAGTAAAGCGAAGAATAGAGAAGAAAAATTATTGGAGGAAAACAGAAAATTTGAATTGAAGCAGCAAAAGAAAAAACAAAAGCATCGTGGACGCTAAATGTAGGTGTTAAATCATGAAATTAAAAAGCACTTTAATTGTCGTTAAAAATATCGAGAAATCAAAACAATTCTTGCAAATTATATTTTGAAGAACAAGATATAGAAGCATTTGTTAAAAAGCTAGAGCAGTCGTATCCTTCAATTCAATATGTAAACCGACTTATGATACATAGTTGGGGACAAAAGGTAGTTCGTTTTTATGATTTGGATGGCAATTTAATTGAGGTGGGAACACCAATGTGACAAAAACAGCAGAGCCTTTCGGCTCTGCTGTTTTTTGTCGCCCAGGGCGCAAAAAAGCGGCTGGCGCAGAACAAGGGGAAAGCCCCGCTGTTTTTACATCGAGATCCAGCCAAAGGCGTTGGCCACCGAGCTTGCCAGGATGATGGCGGCAAAGATGGGGCACAGGTAGCGGATCATAAAGTTGAAGACCTTCTTGCGGCGGAAGGGCTGGCCATTCAGGGTCATCTCTTCCTCGATCTTGTCCAGGCCGATCACACGGGAGACCAGCAGACAGATGGCAATGGCCGCAATGGGCATCATGACAGAGTTTGTCAAAAAGTCGAAGAAATCCAAGAACGGCATCCCTAGGATGGTCACCGAGGCCAGCGGCCCGTAGCCCAGGGCAGACAGGCTGCCCAGCAGCAGCATGATGCCGCCAATGAGCACGGTGGACTTTTTGCGCCCCCAGCCCAGCTCGTCCTCAAAGGTGGAGACGGCGCTTTCGGTCAGGGCGATGGAGCTGGTGACAGCCGCAAACAGCACCAGCAGGAAGAACAAAACGCCCACGATGGTGCCCAGACCCATGCTGTCGAACACCTTGGGGATGGTGATGAACATCAGAGAGGGGCCGGCGTTCAGGGTGCCGGGGTCTCCGCCGGAGAAGGCAAACACCGCCGGAATGATCATCAGACCCGCCATCACAGCAATGGCCGTGTCAAAGAACTCCACGTTCTGGGTGGACTCCTCAATGGAGATGTCCTTTTTCATGTAGGAACCAAAGGTCACCAGGATGCCCATAGCAATGGACAGCGAGTAGAACATCTGCCCCATGGCGGTGACCACCGTCATCCAGGAGAAGTTCTTGGGGTTGGGCACCAGGAAGTACTTCACGCCCTCCAAGGCGCCGGGACGGGTGATGGAGTAGCCGGCGATCACCACCGACAGCACCACCAGCACCGGCATCATGAACCGGGACACCCGCTCCACGCCGTTGCGCACGCCTGCATAGATGATGGACAGGGTGAACAGGGTAAACACCACAAAGCACACCTCGGCGGAGATGCCGTTGGCAATAAATCCGGAGAAATACCCGTCCGCTGCCAGGGTGTGGCTGTGCCCCAGGAAATACTCCACCAAGTACTTGATGACCCAGCCGCCAATGACCGAGTAGTAAGGCACGATCAGGATGGGGATGATGGCGTTGATCCACCCGCCGGCGGACAGGGCTTTGCCCTTTCCAAAGCTGTGAAAAGCACCCACCGGGCTTTTCCGGGTCATACGGCCGATGGCGGTCTCCGCCACGATCATCGTATAACCAAAAGTAAACGCCAGAATGATGTAAATCAAAAGGAAAATGCCGCCGCCGTATTTTGCGGCCAGATAGGGGAAGCGCCAGATGTTTCCAAGGCCCACGGATGCGCCTGCCGCAGACAGCACGAAGCCGATCTTGCCGGAGAATGCGCTTCGCTTATGTTGTGGTTTTTCCATGAATCAATCCTCCTTAACAGCAATAGGTGATGCACACAACTTATTAAGTGTAGCATAGGTGATTTTTTTATGCAAGGCAGACAAAACAAAAACCGGCCCGCAGGCCAAGGGGCTTGCGGGCCGGTCAGATAGCGGGGGAACTGCGGCTCAGAACAGCAGCATCGTGTCGTAGTACCAGTTCTCCACAGCGTCCGAGAGGGCGGCGGGCAGCTGGCGCAGCTTGTCCAGGCTGCTGCCCTGGGCGGCGCTGCCGCCGGCAGGACTGCTGCTGCCGGTGGTGGTCAGCTGCACATCGCTGAAGGTGATGTCCGCATTGCGGGCTGCGTAGAAGCCTACATAGATGTAGTCCGGGTCGTTGGCGGTCAGGGGATAGTCAAACCCGGCCGAAACGATCTCGTTGTCGCCATAGCGCAGGGTATAGCCGTCCGCAGTGCCGGTCAGGGTCAGCTCTACGGTATCGCCTGCGCCGTAGGTCACAGCAGCGTTGGGGCCGTCGTACAGCGCCCCGCTCTTGCGGCCAAAGCAGTTTACAGCGCCCTGGTTGCGGGTGCCCACAGCCACATAGTCGCCAATGGGGTCCGAGATGCTGGTATCCAGGTACAGGTCGTCCCGGGCCATCAGACCAAAGGAGACCTGGTTGTTTTTGGCCAGGCTGTTCACCGTGGCCTTTGCGGTCAGGGTAAAGTTGGTGCCTGCGGGCAGCTGTACATAGTACATCATCAGTCCGTCCACGGTAGAGGCGATCTTGCCGCGGTTGTTCTTGATCTGCATCCGCACCTGCTGGCCGTCCACCGCAGCGGCAAAGTCGCCGCCGGTGATCTTATCCTGTCCGCCCACATTGCCGAACACCGTGCCGTTGAATACGGTGCCGTCGGCGGTGGTCAGGGCGGGCCACAGGGTGCTGGTCTCGGTGGGGGCTTTGTAGCTGGACGGCTCGTAGTCCGGGTTTACAGCGTCCGCAAAATAGGTCTTGTAGCGGGGCTTTGCCTCGCCCTTGCTGAAAGCGCCCAGGGGGGTGTCCTTGGTCAGGCGGGAGATCAGCCAGGCGTTGACCTTTGCACCAAAGCGGTTGGTGTGGGTCTGGTCCAGGCCGGTGGCGGTCAGCTGGCCGTCCGGGGTCAGCTTGGCGCCGGTAAAGGAGTGCATCCACTGGGCGTTGCGGCCCTGGGTCAGGTTCTCGTGCAGGGTGGCGTCGGTCAGGTCCACGCAGATCAGGCTCAGTTCCTGGCACATATCCCGGATGGCCTGGGCGTAATCGCCGCCTGCAAAGGTGCGCTGGCCGATGGTGGTGTCTGCGGTCACATGGCCGGAGGCGCCCTCGTAGCTCTCAGCGGTGTTGTCGTTGGTCAGCCGCACCATGGGGGTGCAGACCACAGGGGTAACGCCCCGCTCCAAAGCGGGCTGGATGTAGCGGGTGTACAGGCTGTGGGCAAAGGAACCCTCGGTCTTGTAATCCCCGTTGGGGTCGGTATAGCGGGCATCCTCGGTCTTTTCGTCATTGTGGCCAAAGCCGATGAAAAGGAACTTTGCGCCCTCGGCATCGCCCAGAGCAGGCACATCCTTGGAGCCGTTCAGCAGCACCTGGTAGCTGTCCATGGAGGCAAAATCCTTGCTGGAAGCGCCGGACACAGCCAGGTTGTAGACGTTGGCGTTGAAGTAGTTGTCCAGCTCCTCGCCATAGCCCACACGGGGCAGGTAGTAGCTGTCGTTAAAGGCGGATACCGTGGAGTCGCCTACCACCCAGAAGGTGGCCTTTTCAGCCTCCGGCTGGCCCCAGGCAGCGCCCCGCGCACCGGCGTTCATGGCGCGGCGGCCCCGTGCGTTGAGCAGCAGCAGGCCGTGCATGTCGATGCTGCCGTCTGCCCGGCGGGCAGGCGCCACCGAGGTGTCCAGACTCTCGAACCAGCTGGCACGGATGCTGCGCTGGTTGGACGAAGTGTTGTGGCTGGTGCCGGTCTCAGGGTCCCAATAGAAGTTGCTGTCGCCATAGACGGCGGTGCTGTTCTGGCCCTGCAGGTCCAGCTGTTCGCCATTGCCCTCGCCGCTGCGGAAGGACAGCACCCCTTCGGCCTTGAAGCCGGTCACGGCAGACTTGCTGCCGGTGTACAGGGCCACGTTGTAGCCGCCGTTGTTGTAGGAGGTGGAGTTGTAGACCTGGATATCCGGGCAGGAGTTGGAGTCGATGCCCTTGGCGGCGTTGTCGTAGGAGATGGAGTTCAGCAGCTTGTGGCCGCCGGGCAGGTTGGTGCCGCCCATCTTGAAGCCGTTGCCGTTGCCTGCCTCCACCGTCAGGGCAGCGGGGTCAAAGTGCAGGTTTCCGTTTTCGTCGTATTGGGCAGCAGCAAACTTCAGCGGCTGCTTCTTGACCGGCTCGGCCTCCAGCAGCAGATAGCCGTTTTTGTAGGCGACGCTGTTCTGGATGGTCACTGCGCCGATGGTGCCGATGGCAGCCTTGGCAAACAGGTCCCAGCCGTCGTCGGCGTTGTAGGCGGCAATGCAGCCGTCAAACACGTTGCCCTCGCCGGTGGTGATCTTGGCGGCAAAGCCGTCGGCGTCCTCCATAGCGCGGTCTGCGTTGTTCATGGAGGTGCAGTTGCGGATGGTGTTATAGCTGGGCCACAGGCTCTTATCATCGGCAGAGGAGCCGGAGACCTGCAGGCCGGAGTTGCCGTTGTTGTAGAAGTTCATCTGCTCCAGCACGCAGTGGTTGCCGGAGAGCTGCATACCCTTGCTGCCGTCGGCAGAGTTGGTGACGTTCAGCTTGCTGAAGTTCCACCAGTCGCCCCAGGCAGTAAAGCCGCGGGCCACGCCGCCAAAGTCCAGGGTGGCGTAGCCGCCGTCGGCGGTGGTCACAGTGATGGGGGCATCTGCCCGGCCGTTGCGGCCCCGCTGGATCACCAGATCCCTGGACAGGGGATAGACCCCGCTCTCCAGCAGAACGGTCTGCCCCGCCGAGGCGTAGGCCAGCGCAGTGGCCAGGTCCGTGGGGGCGGCGGCGGTGCCGTTGTTCTGGGCAGTGCCGGCAGGGGAAACATGGATCACGCCGTTCTCGCCCAGGGTGCGCAGGCTTACCGCCTTTTCCACGGTCTTGGTGCCGTAGTCGCTGAGCTTTTCAAAGGCGGAGAAAGCAAAGTCCGCTGCCGGGGTGAACTTGACCTGGAACGTGGTGTCCTGCTGGATGGGGTAGGGCTTGGACAGGGTCTGCCCCGCCTGGATGGGCAGGTCTTTTTCCAGCAGCTGGCCGTTGGCGTAGACCGAAGCCTTGCCGTCCGCATTGGTCTGGAACACCAGGGTGTACTCCCCCTCTGCACAGGTGGAAGGGCTGGTGATGCGGTAGCTGGGGTCGATGTAGTGGGTGGGCTGCAAGGTCCAGCCATCGGCAGACCAAGCGCTGGTCTTGTACTGGATGTTGGAGAAGGTGACCTGTACGCCGCGGGCCGCTGCAAAGCCTACATAGGCTTTGTTGGCTTCCTGCACGGTCATGGGGTCTGCAAGCTCTGCATATTTGCCCACGCTGACGGCGCTGGGGTCCTTAGCCGGGATATACAGGCTGGAGCTGCCCACCACCTTGCCGGTGGAGCCGTCGGGCAGGATCTCGTATTGGGTGGCGGTGTAGCGGTTATCGGCCTTTTCCAGCTGCAGGCGGTATACATCGCCCTGGCGGAGAGGCTCTGCGCTGAAAGCCATCAGGGTGGCCTTCACGTCGTTGGAAGTCGCAGACTCGTTGGAGACGATGCCGGTGTAGCCGCGCGCACCCAAGCCGTCCTTGATGCGGCTTCCGTCCAGGGGCAGCATGGTGCCGGTGACCGAGAACTGGTTGGAGAAGTAGCTGCCGGAGCCGCTGAGGGTGTCCCGCACCATCAGGGCAAAGCCCTCCTGTCCATCCGGGGTGGGGTTGATGTAGTCCAGCGTGACGTCCGCCAGGAGCGAGAAATTCTCCTTGGTGGGGTCAAACTCGGTGTAGTAGAAGGACAGGCCGTCCGCAGGGGCGTCTGCCACAAATTTGCCGCCTTTTTTGTCGATGCTGCCGTCCGGCTTGACGGTGCAGGCATTCAGCTTGACGGTGCCGGAAATGGACGACCCTTCGCCCAAAGTGTTGACTGCGGCAGAGGAAGAGGTGCCGAAAGCGGCAAACTTCCAGTCGCTGTCCGCTGTGGTCCCGGCGGCAAAGGCTGCTGCGGGCAGGTTGGCCAGGAGCATAGCTCCCGCCAGCACAGAGGCCAGCATGCGCCGCACCGGGTGCGTGTGCTTTGCGTTCAGACTCATGATGTCTCTCCTTTTTTTTGGCAGCGGCGGGGCAGGCGCCTTTACCCTTGCAAACTGCACATTGTTGGATACTAGTCTAGCGTGAATTTTGGATTTGACAAGATGTTTTTGGTAATATATCAATAAATTGGTGAGTGCAACAAGACGCTGAATGGATTTTTGTCGGTTTTTACAAAAATCCGGGGGGCGCAGACGGCCCCCGCAAAGGGGACAAGGCGGCAGCAGACAGCAAAAAAATACCCCCGGAAGGGTGTTGGATACCATTCCGGGGGTCGATTTTTATGCACAGATTTCTGCAAAAATGCAAAGGGTCAGATCACGCCGTTCATCACCAGCACCAGCAGCACGCAGCTGACCAGCAGAAAGCCGAAGAACAGGTACAGCCCCGTGGGGCGGCTCTTGGCGGCGGTGTGGCCGGGGCGCTCCAGCAGGCCGCTCTTGCGCAGAGCATCGGACACCGGCTTGTAGAGGAAGAAGGTGATCCCTGCATTCAGACCGGCTTTCAGCAGGTTGAAGGGCAGGAAGGCGGGGAGCAGCAGCTGCACCACCGCCTCCCGGGGGTAGCCCATGTAAAGCGGGGTGATCAGGTAGTTCCACAGCATCATCAGCGCCACCATGACCGCGCTGCCCAAAGCCAGCCCTGCCAGCGCACCTTTCAGGCTGCGGTGCTTTTTGTACACCAGCGCTGCGGTGCAGGCAAAGGAACAGGAGGACACGATGTTCATGACACAGCCCAGGATGCCGGTCTCGCTGACCGAGAACATCTCCAGAAAGGATACGATCACCGATACGGCTACCGAGGTCATAGGCCCCCAGAGCAGACCGCCCAACGTAATAACAACGTCTTTGGGCTCGTATTTCAGGAACATGACCACCGGGAACCGGGCCACCAGCATCACTACATAGGCAATGGCGCTGAGCATCGCGATCCGTGTCAGCTTGCGGGTGTTTGTCTGCATAAAGAACGCTCCTTTTTCTGCAATAAAAAAGCCTGCGAAGAAACTCTTCGCAGGCGCAATACCGGATAAAAAGCAGCCAACAGGGGGGTGCTTTGCATCTTCTTCCATCCCGACTATACGGTTGGTCCCGGAGTTGCACCGGATCCTGCGCATTGCTGCGCTCGCGGACTATACCGCCAATAGGGAATCTCACCCTGCCCCGAAGATCTGTGATTTGGTTGTGCTTATAGCATAGTCCATTTGAGCGGAAAATGCAAGGGGGAACTTACAGCTCCGGCCCCTCTTTCCGCAGGCGGTCCAGCAGACCGGTGCAGCCGTCCAGCACATCCCGCCAGGTGGCCTCAAAATCCCCGGTGTACCAGGGGTCGGCCACGCTGCCGGGGTGGTCGGTGTAGTCCAGCAGCAGGGATACCTTGTGCTGCGGGTCGGCCCCGACGAACGGCCGCAGATTGCGCAGGTTGCTCTGGTCCATCGCTATCAGATGGTCATAGCGGTCGTAGTCCTGCCGGGTCACCTGCCGGGCGGTCTTGCCGCTGCAGTCGATGCCGTGCCGGGCCAGCATCGCCCGGGCGGGGGGATATACCGGGTTGCCGATCTCCTCAGTGCTGGTGGCCGCCGAGGCGATCTCGAACTGCTCTGCCACCCCGGCCCGCTCTGCCAGGTCCTTCATCACAAACTCCGCCATCGGGCTGCGGCAGATATTGCCGTGGCAGATAAATAAAATTTTTATCATTTTTTTCTCCTTACATCAGAGGTGCAAAGGGCAGAAATACGCACCCGGCGAATTTTTCCTTGCGGCGCACGGCGCACAAAAAGTCGGTCATGAAGCAGGCATCCAGCTTGGCTGCACAGGCGCCGGTCAGCCGCTTAAAAGCGCCACTGGGGCTTTCATTGCTGTGCTGCGCTTCGCAAACGCATACTTTTGAGAATGTGCTGATTTCGGCAGTTTGCAAGAAAACACGCTGAATACTTTGGCAAAAAGAGAAAGGGCTGGACCTCATGAAACGATTGTTAACGCACCGCTGTCCGGTTCTGTGCACGGTATTCGGCGGGAGTGATGTCGTACAGCCGGCGGAAGGTTTTCAGGAAGCTGCTGTAATCCGGGAAGCCGCTTTCGGTGCAGGCGTTCAGGACGGAAACGCCCTCCTCCAGCGCCTTGCGGCAATGCTGCATCCGCAGATAGGTCAGGTAGTTGTGGATGCTCTCCATGGTGCACTCCTTGAATGCGCGGGAAAGGTGCTCCCGGCTGGCGTAAAGTTCCTGCGCCAGCTGTGCGGTGGTAAGGGTCGGGTCCTGATAATGCGCCTGCAGGTAGGCCACCGCGCGTGCGACCAGTACACTGGTGCTGCTGGGGGCAGTGGTCTGTCCGCTGCCGGTGGCCTGCGTGATGAGCAGCATCATCTCAGCGACCTGCGCCTCAAAAACGATATCCCGGATGGAGTCTGATAGTTCCTGACTTTGCGCCATGCGGATGAAAAGCCCCTTGAAGTCCCACTTGCGGCAGGCCTCGCTGTCCAGCACGGTGAGCTCGTGCATCCAATCTGCATTTTTCAGGTTCACGCGGCGACGGGTGGCCTGCCAGAGGGCATCGTCGATCTGGATGACCAAACGATCCGACTGGTCATCGTCGATATTGAAGTTGCCGGAGTGGTAGACCTGAGAGGGAAAGTAGACCAGCTCCCCCACATGGACCAGATACACGCTGCCGTCCACCGAGTAGCGCACCGTACTGCCGCCGATGGGGATCACCAACTCGTGATACGGGTGGGAGTGCACCACAGACTGCTTGTTTTCCCGGTTCGTGTACCATGTGACCAGAAGCCGGGTGTTGCTCAGCCCCATCCGCGCCTGCGCTTCCGTAAGGACATTATCTATATAATGTGTGACCTGTTCCATGCCCATAGCCGCGCTTGCTCCTTGTTAAAAAAATCAGAATCGTGCCTTTACGTCGTTTTTTGGCCCAGTATATCAGCACATATCACATTTTGCAATATTTAAATCACAAAATCTGCGGAAAATCCATATATTTTTTAGTATGATAAGGGTGAAAGAAGACGAGATTGACCAAATACACAAAAATGTTGCGATGCTTTTGTGCTTATCGACAAAAATGTTGGTCGCATTTCGTGACCGTCTGAAAGGAGTCCGTCCATGCAGACCTCAAAGAATCATTTTGAAGCCAAAGTGGTCTTTAACGATGAGACCATCCGCCGGATGTTCCGCACAGAGTTCTACACCTACGAGGGGCTGCGGCACCTGCTGTGGCTTGCAGCAGCCTTTGTGTTGGTGATGGCAGCTCTGTTCACTGCCATTCCTGCCGTGATCAAGGTACTCTGCCTGCTGGTGGGCTGTGCCATGTTCGCCATGCCGGACTTTTTGAGCCGGGTGGCGGCAGAGGGCGTCATCATGCAGCGGGGCGGTGCGGAAACTACCGTGAGCTGCCGGGTCAACGATGGCGGCGTGGACGTGGAAAACGGTGCTCACATCCCCTTTGCAAAGATCGACCGGCTGGTGGAGGATGACCAGTATTTCTACATTTTCCAGAGCCGTCAGATGGCCGTGATGATCCCCAAGGGCAGACTGCTGCCGGCAAACCCGGAGCGGTTCGCAAAGGTGCTTGCCAAGGAGACCGGTAAGGACTGGCAGCGCTCCAAGAGCCTGTGGGGACTTAACCTGAAAGACCTAATCCAGATGGGAAAGGACCGCTTTCAGCGCAGCGCATTCTGAGCGCTGCACCGCATTTTTGTTGTTTCACAGCCGACCAGCTGTGATCGTTGGACACGATAAAACAAGATAAGGAAGGAAAAACACTATGAAAATCACTCGCAGACAGTTCGTACAGGCCATGGCAATTGCTGGTGCATCTGCCCTGCTCACCGCTTGCGGCGGTTCCTCCGGCAGCACTGCCGGTTCCGGCGCAGCTGCTGCCACCGGCGGCAGCTTCAACCTGAAGCTGGGCCACAATCTGGCCGAGGATCACGCTGTGCACATCCAGCTGACCAGCTTTGCAGAGCAGGTCAAGGAAAAGACCGGCGGCAGCGTCAACATCCAGATCATCCCCAACGGCACGCTGGGCAGCGAGGCTGACATGATCTCCCAGGTCCAGGCAGGCGCACTGGATATGGCAAAGGTCTCCGCTTCCACGCTGGGCAACTTCAGCGAGAAGTACAACGCCTTCTCCGTGCCTTATGTGTTCAACGATCAGGCACACTACTACAGCTACATGGACAGCGACTCTGCAAAGGCAGTCTTTGAGTCCACCGACGATCAGGGCTTCCGCGGTCTGACCTGGCTGGATTCCGGCGCACGCTCCTTCTACACCAAGGCTACCGCCATCCGCACCCCGGCTGACCTGAAGGGTCTGAAGATCCGCACCATGGACAGCCAGATGGCTATCGACATGATGAACTGCCTGGGCGGCTCTGCTACCGTTATGGGTTACAGTGATATCTACACCGGTATGCAGCAGGGCGTCATCGATGGTGCCGAGAACAACGTCACCGCACTGCGTGACCACGGCGACGTGACCCAGTACTACTGCTTCGACGAGCACACCCGCATCCCCGATATGGTGGTCATCGCCTCCAACGTGTGGAACAAGTTCTCCGACGAGCAGAAGTCCATCGTGTCCGAGTGCGCCAAGACCGCTACCGAGGAGTACAAGGACGCCTGGAAGAAGTTCGAGGACGAGGTGCTGGACAAGGCTGTGAACCAGAACGGCGTCGAGCTGGTCAAGGATGTGGACATCGCCGCATTCCAGGCCGCTGTGCAGCCCATCTACGAGAACCTCAAGACCTCTAACCCCACCACCTATGCGGTCGTGGAAGAGATCCGCGCAATGGCCTAAACGCCAACGCATTGCTTTCCATTCTTCCGGCAACACCGCACAATTCCCGCCTGACGGTTTAAGCACCGTTCCGACGGCTGCGACACGGCATCTGCGTTGCCAAAATGCTCGATAATACACAAAGTATTATCTGCGCTTTTGGCTTAGCATCTGGCGCACCTCGCTCGCCGTATCGGCACTTGGAATTATGCGGTATTGCCTTACCTCCCAAGCTGTGGGCGGCGCACGGTGCTGCCCGCAGCTGCGCGGGAGGGAATGAGTTCAAGGAGATGATCTTGTGAAAAAACTGGATAAAATTCTGGATAATGTCATGCGCTTCCTGATGGCAGTGGCAATGTTCGCCCTGCTGGCAGGCGGCACCTGGCAGATCTTTACCCGCTGGATCCTGCGCAACCCCTCCACTATGACGGACGAGTTTCTGCGCTACGTCCTGATCTGGGCTTCCATGATCGGTTCCGCCTACTGCTTCTACAAGGATAAGCATCTGGCACTGGATCTGGTCAAGGGCCGCGCAAAGGGTGCGTTCAATGTTGTGCTCAGCGTGTTCATTGAGGCCGCTATCGTGTTCTTTGTGGGCTACGTCTTTGTTTACGGCGGCTGGAAGCTGACTGCAAACGCCACCAACGTTTCCTCGGTCATGCGCATCCCCTTCAAGTTCCTGTATTCCATCCTGCCGATCTCCGGCGTGTTCATCATTCTGGCTCGCGCGCTGAAGTATGTGCAGATCTTCGCAGAGCGTAAGGAAAAGAAAGGAGAAAACGCATAATGGTTGCACAGGCTACGTTACTGCTGTTCGGTTCCTTCTTTGTCATGCTGCTGGCCGGTGTGCCCATCTCGGCAGGCATTGGCATTGCATCCATCTTCACGGCACTGTTCAGCATGGATCCCGCAATTTTTGCTCTGACCGCCGCACAGCGCTGCTTCTCGGGCATTGACTCCTTCTCTCTGCTGGCGCTGCCCTTCTTCTCTCTGGGCGGCAACATCATGAACAAGGGCGGCATTGCAAAGCGCCTTGTCCGTCTGGCACGTCTGGCTGTGGGCAAGATGCCCGGCTATCTGGCTGCCACCAACGTTCTGGCTAATATGTTCTTCGGTGCCGTTTCCGGTTCCTCCGTGGCAGCTACTTCTGCCATGGGTTCCATCATGGCACCGCTGGAGCTGGATGAAGGCTATGACCCCAACTACTCCGCAGCCGTCAACATCTGCTCTGCCCCCACCGGCATCCTGATCCCCCCGTCCGGCCCGCTGATCCTTTACTCCATCACCGCCGGCGGCGTTTCTGTGGCTGCTCTGTTCATGGGCGGCTACCTGCCCGGCATCCTGATGGGTCTGTGCGTGGCTGGTCTGGCTGTGTTCATCGCCGTCAAGAAGGGCTATAAGGCCTCCGACGTCAAGGACCCCGACCCCGCCGTCAAGATCATCATTGATGCAGTGCCCTCTCTGCTGGCCGTCATCATTGTCATGGGCGGCATTCTGGCAGGCTTCTTCACCGCTACGGAGGCCGGTGTGGTGCTTTGCCTGTACTGCGGCCTGCTGTCCATCCTGTACAAGGAGATGACCTTCAAGAGTTTCTACAATCTGCTGGCAGACACCATGGAGAGCAGCGCTACCATCCTGTTCCTGATCGCCGCTTCCTCCATCATGTCCTACGTCATGAGCTATTCCGGCATCCCTGCCGCTATCAGCAACGCGTTGATGAGCATTTCCAGCAACCGCTACGTCATCCTGCTGGTCATGAACGTGTTCCTGCTGGTCATGGGTATGTTCCTGGATCTGACCCCGGCGGTCCTGATCTTCACCCCCATCTTCCTGCCCATCACCCGCAGCATCGGCATGAGCGATGTGCAGTTCGGCATCATGCTCATCATGAACCTGGGCATCGGCTCGGTCACCCCGCCGGTCGGTTCCTGCCTGTTCGTGGGCTGCGGTGTTGGCAAGGTCAAGATCGAAGGCGTTACCAAGTATATTGTGCCGCTGTTCGCCGCCATGGTCGTGGCACTGTTCCTTATCACCTTCATCCCGGCCATCTCGCTGTGTGTCCCGTACCTGTGCGGTCTGGTGCCCAGCCTTGGCTGGACGTTCTAAGCCCTGACTGTTCCGGGTAAAGCAACGAAAACGTTGCCCCCATTTCTCTGAAGATATCCGGCATCTGAGGGGGAATGGGGGCACTTTTTATCAAAAATCAACTGAGAGGAGTAAAAACCATGGAGATCTGCTCCCGTTTTACCAGCATGGAGCGCAAGGATGGCGCTTTCCTGCTGCATACCGATAACGCTGATATCAAGGTCTGCTTTGTGACCGATGAGATCGTCCGTGTCCGCGCAAGTTTTGACCATGAGCTGGCAGAGGAGTCTTACGTCCTGATGACCACCGCATGGGAGGATCGGATGGACGAACTGTTCAAGGGTGAGCGCACCCGTGTGGTGCCCTTTGCTGCCGAGCTCACCGAGGATGACAGCACCCTCACCTTTGCCACCGGCAAGGTAACGCTGGTGGTGGACAAAGACCCCATCAACTTCAAGCTGCTGGCTGCCGATGGCTCCGAGCTGTACAGCACCCTGCCCGGCAATCCCTTCGTCAAGGATTCCAACAACCGCGTGGTGGCTTACAGCCGGATGAAGGAGGACGACTGCTTCTACGGCTTTGGTGAAAAGACCGGCCTGCTGGATAAGAACAAGACCTTCCAGCGGGAGCGCGCCACCGATGCCATGGGCTATGATGCCGAGAAGATGGATACCCTCTACAAGCACATCCCCTTCTACATCCGTCTGGACCGTGACACCCACAAGGCTGTGGGCGTGTTCTACCACAACTTCTACGAGTCCGTGTTCAACATGGGCTGCGAAAAGAGCAACTACTGGCCCCGCTACACCTATTTTCAGGCAGACGGCGGCGATCTGGACTGCTTCCTGATCGGCGGCGACACCATTGCCCGCATCGTGGACAACTACACCCTGTTGACCGGCCGTCCGGCACTGCTGCCCAAGCGTGCGCTGGGCTATCAGGGCTCCAGCATGTACTACCCCGAGTTGGAAAAGGACAGCGATGACGCTGTGCTGGGCTTTATCGACACCATCAAGGAAGAGGGCTTCCCCATTGACGGCTTCCACCTGTCCAGCGGCTATACCAGCCAGAACAACAAGCGCTGCGTCTTTACATGGAACACCGAGCGCTTCAAGGACCCCGGCGCCTACTTCCACGCCATGAACGAAAAGCACGCCCAGAACGTGCCCAACGTCAAGCCCGGCATCCTGCTGTGCCACCCCCGCTTTGACGAGTTTGAGCAGGACGGCGTCTTTGTGAAGGACAGCAAGAACCCCGAGACCTACGGTGTCGGCAAATGGTGGGGCGGCGACGGCGCATTCTGGGACTTCACCAAGCCTGAGGGCCGTGCAGCTTGGAAAAAGTACCTCACCGAGTCCATCATCGCCGTGGGAACCGATTCCGTCTGGAACGACAACTGCGAGTACGACAGTCTGATGGACAAGGACTGCACCTGCGATTTTGACGGCAAGGGCGGCACCATCGGCCAGCTGAAGCCCCTTATGAGCACCCTGATGTGCAAGGTGGGTGCCGATGCCGTGGTGGAACACAACGCCAAGGCACGCCCCTACATGGTCTGCCGCAGCGGCAGCGCCGGCATCCAGCGCTACGCCCAGACCTGGTGCGGCGACAACTACACCAGCTGGAAGAGCCTGAAGTACAATATTCCCATCATCACCGGCATGGGTCTGTCCGGCCAGCCCAACGAGGGCGCGGACATCGGCGGCTTTGCCGGCCCCGCACCCACCGAAGAACTGTTCGTGCGCTGGGTGCAGAACGGCATCTTCCAGGCTCGCTTCTCCATCCACTCCGCCTCCAACGATAACACCGTCACCGAGCCGTGGATGTTCCGGGAGTCTGCGGATACCATCCGGGACGCCATCCTGCTGCGTTACCGCTTTACCCCCTATCTTTACAGCGCCGAGTACGAGGCCAGCCAGACCGGTGCGCCCATCATGCGTGCTCTGGTCTACGACTTCCAGAACGACCCCAAGGTCTGGGAAGAAAGCTTCGAGTTCCTGTTCGGCCGGGATATTCTGGTGGCCAACGTTCTGGAAGAGGGTGCCAAGACCCGCACCGTCTACCTGCCCGCAGGCTGCAAGTGGTACGACTGGAACGATAAGTTCCGCTGCTACGAGGGCGGCCAGACCATCGAGGTGCCGGTCACCATGGCTACCATCCCCATGTTCGTCCGCGAGGGCGCAGTCATCGCCATGGCAGACAACCAGCTGATGACCATGGAGGGCGACCACACCACTGCCCTGCACCTCATCGTGGCACCCAAGGGCACCACCACCACGACCCTGTACGATGACGACGGCATCACCAACGATTTCAAGAGCGGCGTGTACCGCAAGACCACCATCACCACCACCGCAGGCGAGCGGGTGACCATGAACTTTGTCTCCGAGGGCAGCTACAAGGACACCGTTGAGACCATCAAGGTGGAGATGATCGCCAAGGAAAAGAGCCCCTTCTGGGTCACGCTGGATAGCCGCAAGATCGAGCACTTCCTCAACCGCCGCAAGTTCGACGCCGCTGCCGAGGGCTGGTATTACAGCCAGAGCAAAAAGGCTGTCGAGGTCAAGTACGCAAACCCCGCCAAGGATCACGAGCTGACCGTTTCGTTCGAGCAGTTCGACCTGATCGGCATGTAACACTGTACGGAGGAACCTCTTATGCTGCTGCGTAGTTTTGAATCCTTTGAAAAGACCGAAAACGGCTACCTCATCCACGGCGATGCCGCCGATGTGAAGCTGGTTTTCATGACAGACGATATCATCCGCATCCGGGTACACTTCGATAAGGGCACCCCCATGGAGGAAGAGTCCTACACGCTGGTGACCACTGCGTGGGAGGATCGGATGGACACCCTGCTCAAGGACGAGCGCACCCGCATCACCGCACTGGATGTCCCCTGCGCCGAGGACGATAAGGCTCTGACCTTTGAGACTGCGCACCTGACTTTGAAGCTGTTCAAAAAGCCCTTCCACTTTGAGTTGTTCGATAAGTCCGGCAAGCTGATCTATCAGGATCTGCGGGAGCGCGCCTTTGAGAAGGATCAGATCGGCCGTCTGAGCCATTTCTCCAAGGTGGATCGGGACTATGACCACTTCTACGGCTTTGGCGAAAAGACTGGTCATCTGGATAAAAAGGGCCGCCGCCTGCGGATGTCCCCCAAGGATGCCATCGGCCACGACCCCGAGACCGGCGACCCGATGTACAAGCACATTCCCTTCTACATCCGGGTGAATGAGCACGACCTGCGCCCTGTCGGCCTGTTCTACCACAACTCCTACGACTGCGTGTTCGACCTTGGCGAGGAGCTGTCCGGCTACTGGGAGCGCTACTGCTACTACCAGACCGACGGCGGCGACATCGACCTGTTCCTGCTGGCCGGTGAGACCCTGCCCGAGATCCTGAACGAGTACACCCTGCTGACCGGCCGCAGCGCCCTGCCCACCAAGCAGTCTCTGGGATACTGCGCTTCCACCATGTACTACGCCGAGCTGGAAAAGAACTGCGACGAGGAGATCTACAAGGTCATCGACAAGCACGAAAAAGAGGGCATCCTCATCGACAACTTCTGGCTGGCCTCCGGCTATTCCAGCGGCGAAAAGGACAAACTGCGCTATGTGTTCAACTGGAACTATAAGCGTTTCCCGGAGCCGGAAAAGTTCTTTGAGAACATGAACGCCCGGGGCATCAACGTGATCCCCAACCTGAAGCCCGGCATCCTGAAGCACCACCCCTACATCGACCTGTTTGAAAAGAACGATGTCTTTATCAAGACCCCGGACGGCAAGGCACCGTACTATGGCCGCTGGTGGGGCGGCGAGGGACGCTTCTTCGACTTCACCGGCCCGCGCGGCCGCAACACCTGGAAGCAGCTGCTGGAGGAGAACATCCTCAAAAAGGGCACCAAGACCGTCTGGAACGACAACTGCGAGATGGACGGCGTGGAGGACCGGGACGCTCAGTGCGACTTTGAGGGCAAAAAGGGCACCATGGCAGAGCTGAAGATCCTGCACTCCAACCTGATGGCCTACACCGCCAAGCAGGCGCTGGCAGATGTGTACCCCGGCGAGCGCCCCTACATCATCAACCGTGCAGGCTACGCCGGTATCCAGCGCTACGCACAGGTATGGGGCGGCGATAACCTGACCGACTGGCGCACCGTCAAGTTCAACATTGCCACCATTCTGGGCATGGGTCTGTCCGGCTGCTCCAACATGGGCTGCGATATCGGCGGCTTTGCTGGCCCCGCACCCGAAGCAGAACTGCTGCTCCGCTGGCTGCAGAACGGCATCTTCCAGCCGCGCTTCTGCCTGAACTCCGCCAACAACGATAACACCGTTACCCAGCCGTGGATGTACGAGGAGAACCTGCCCTACATCCGTGCAGCCTACCAGCTGCGCTACCGTCTGCTGCCCACGTTGTACTCCCTGATGTACGAGTCCAACCAGAACGGTATGCCGGCATGGCGTCCGCTGTTCCTGGAGTTCCCGGACGACCCCAAGTGCTACACCGACAAGAACCTGACCTTTATGTTCGGCAAGAGTATTCTGGTGGCGAACGTGGTGGAAAAGGGCGCAACTACCCGCACCATCTACCTGCCCGCAGGCTGCACCTGGTACGATATGAACGATGACCTGCGCGCCTACAAGGGCGGCCAGACCATCGAGGTCCCGGTCACGCTGGCAAGCATCCCCATGTTCCTGCGCGGCTCTGCCGTTGTGGTGACCACCGAGGACGTCAAGCACATCCTCAAGGACACCATGCGCCAGATCGACCTGCTGGTCGCTGCCGAGACCGATACCAGCTTTGTGCTGTACGATGATGACGGCCACACCGAGGACTACAAAAACGGTGTTTACGCCAAGACCACCATCACCGTCAAGGCCGGCGACCGCACCGACATCCGCTTTGCCACCGAGGGCAGCTACGAATCCCCCGTGGAGCGCATGACCCTGAAGCTGGTCAGCAAGAAAAAGGGTGCGCTCTGGGCCAGCGTGGATGGGCAGCAGCTTCCCCAGTACATCGTCCGCGACGGCTGGGAGGCCGCAGAGTCCGGCTGGTACTATAACCTGTCCGACCGCACCATCTGGGTCAAGTTCGCAAAGCCTGCCAAGAAGGACTTCACGGTGACCATCTCCACCGAAAAGTTCGACCTCATCGGTATGGCAGAGGACTAAATAAGCCATTCTCTTCCTTCTATAATTCTTGTTCAGAAACACGAAGACCCGTGGGGCTATCCTCCACGGGTCTTCGTGTTTTTTATAAGGTTTAGGTTTCTGTCTGTTTCTCCCGTCGCAGGATGCGGCAGACCATGAACAGGCAGTAGAACATTGCCAACGCCCATGCAAAGGGGTTGGAAAGACAGATGCCCAGATAGCCAAGGCTGGTCTTTACCGCCAGCACGCCGCCAAGGCAGCGGCCGATCAACTCGCCTACGCCGGAAACAATGGCCAGCACGCTGTAGCCAAGTCCCTGTAAGGTGTTGCGGAAGATCATCAGCAGGCCGTGGAAGCAGAACAGCATACTCATGACGCTGAGGTACTGGATGGCACCCGCTGCGACGGCGGGGTCGGCATCGCCCAGCACCAGCTCCACAGCGTAAGGCTTGATGAAAAAGATCACGCCCCATGCCACAGCGCAGTAGAGCAGCTGCACCATGCAGCCGTCCTTGATGCCCTGCCGGATGCGGTCGGTGCGGTGTGCGCCGTGGTTCTGCCCCACATAGGTAGCCATGGCCATACCCACGCTCTCCATGGGCAGGGTGAACATCTGGCGGATCTTTTCACCGGCGGTCTGGGCTGCCACAGCGGTGCTGCCCAGCAGGTTGATGGCGTCCTGCATGATGACTGCGCCGATGGCCGAGACGGAATACTCAAACCCCATGGGAAGGCCGATGTAGGCCAGCCGTTTGCAGTGCCCTGCGGAAAGCAGGGTGTGCGGCTGCCGGAAGGAAAGCGCCTCCTGCTTTGCCGTGCGGGCAAAGAACCAGTAAGCGCACAGTCCGCCGCTGAGCAGCTGGCTGAGCACGGTGGCAACAGCGGCGCCGTCCACCCCCATGCCCAGCGGCACGATGAAGAGGTAGTCCAGCAGAATGTTTACCACGCTGGCGACCAGCAGGAAATAAAACGGGTGCCGGGAATCCCCCAGTGCCCGCAGCACGCTGGAAGCGTAATTATACAGCACCGTAGCCGGGATGCCCAGAAAAATGAGCCGGATGTAGAGCACGGCATCGGCGTACAGCTCCTCCGGCGTATGGATGAGCCGGAGCAACGGCCCCGCCATCAGGGTGGTAAGCACGGTGAACACCACGCTTAGCACCAGACAGAGCAGCGCACCATTCAGCAGGTATTTTTGCAGTCCGTCCTTATCCTTTGCACCAAAGGTCTCTGCCGCCGGGATACCAAAGCCCACACAGGCTCCCTGCACAAAGCCCAGAATGAGAAAGTTGAGGGAGTAGGTGGTGCCCACTGCGCCCAGTGCATCGGTACCCAGACACCGCCCTACGATGACGGTATCCGCAAAGCTGTACAGCTGCTGAAATAAGGTGCCCAGCACCAGCGGAAAAGCAAACCGCAAGATCTGGAACAGCGGTTTGCCCACCGTAAGGTCGGTGGTGCCGGAGCGCTTTTGAGAAGTAGCTGCCATAAAGAAAACTCCTTATTATTGTATTTCTATTATTCTATCATGGGCAGTTGCTTTTCCCAAAGTGGTTTTGTGACAGGAAGCTGTCTTTTTGTGATGGAAGTGCAGAAACCTCCATATTCTTCACGGTTGCTTCTTTTGCGGGGAAAGTTCCGGCTGTCCGTTTGCAGATTCATAAATCCGCTTTTTGATGCAGCCCTTTGCAGGTCTACACCCATCCACCACACGCCCGATTCTTACACCAAAACTAGAACAACGTTCTTTTTGCTCTGCACAAAATCATACATCGCTTGGAGTAAAATTGGCGTATGACGTAGTTTTCGTTGGAGATCCGTCCAAAGAAAAAGCCCGAAATTTAACGTGGTATAAAGAAGTTTCGGGTTTTCTGATTGCAAATTTTAAGTTTGCTGTTCACTCGGCTTCATCATATGGAAGAGTACGAAAAGCGGTACAGACCCGTAAAGAAGACCCTTTCCATTCCCGGCTGGCTCAACGATGCCGCCGAATCGGCAGATATCAACTTTTCCGGCGTCCTTCAGGATGCGCTGAAAGAGAAACTCCATCTGGCGTAAGTATAGCTATAAGTACAGCAACAGCCGCCCAGCAGTTGACCGTTATGGTCATGCTGGGCGGCTGGTTGTTTATAATAGCATAGTCTGGTTGATAAGGTCGGTCATAAGCAGGGGCAAAAAACAGGCGGGTCTATTTGTTGAATTAAAAAAAGCCCCCGGGGCTGACCCCGGGGGCAATGGTTCTGTAATTTTACAGTGCGGTCATCCACAGGCCGTGGAGATTGCAGTAGGCGTACACGGCCACCGGCTTCTCGCCGCCCAGCACAAAGTCTGCCTTGGGGGCCTGGCCGGCCTGCAGGTAACGGATCTGGCCGCCCTGCTCGGTCTCCACAAAGATCCACTGGATCATGTGCTCTGCCACCATGGGGTGCTCCACAGAGCCAACGCTCACATGCAGGGTGTCACCCTCCAGCACAGCCACCGGCAGGTGCTTCTCGCCGCTGGCTTCCACGGTGTTGGGCTCCAGCTTCTGCATCTTCTGGCCGCAGCACAGCAGGGGAACGCCAGCGTTGTGGACAGTGTAGACCAGGTTGCCGCAGGTGGGGCAGATGTAGAAATTCGCCTTCATATTCAAAATCCTCCTTAGAGTTCGGGGTGTTTGTTCTGTGATGGCTCTATTCTATCAGACCTGCTCGTTTTTTTCCGTGACTATGTCACACCCGGCGGCTTTTTGGGCTGCGCGGCGGGGCAGTTCCAGCTCCGGCATCAGCTCGTTGCTCACAACGGTCAGCATCTCTTCCAGCTTGGCGCAGTCCTCCGGGCTGAAGCGCTGGCGCGCCCGCTCGATCACGGTATGCAGGTACGAATAGCTGATGTTGTAGTAGTCCAGGTATTTCTGCGTGGGGCGCAGATAATACTCCCGCCGGTCGGTGGTGGACTGGATCTTTTCTACATAGCCCTTCTTGACCAGGCTGCCGATCTTATAGGCTGCGTTGGGGGTGGAGATGCGCATCAGGTGGGAGAACTCCGCAATGGTGGGTTCCCCCATAGCCACGATGCCCTCCATACAGAAGGATTCCACGGTGGTCAGGGTTGCCTCACGGGTGGCAAAACGCTGGAATACGTTCTGATAAAAATGCAGCTTGAATTTGGTATACACCTCATTGAAGGCTTGTTCCAACATAGTCGATGCTCTCTCCTTTTGTTCGTGTCGGGGCGTGCCGCAGCACTGCCGCCGAAAACAGGGTGATATGGCAGCGCCAGGCGCCGGGGATCAGCTGGTGCGGCTGCGCTTGTTCAGGTAGGCCCGCAGGGCGCTCAGCACCACCAGCTCCAGCACCAAGGTCACACCCAGCAGCACCAGGGAGGTGATCAGGTTGGCCCGCTGGCCCAGCACGGCATGGACCAGTCCGGTAAGCAGATATCCTGCGGCGGACACCGCCGCCGTCGTGGCTGCATAGGGCAGCTGGGTGGCTACATGGTTCACATGGCTGCAATGGGCGCCCGCAGAGGCCATGATGGTGGTGTCCGAGATGGGGGAGCAGTGGTCGCCGCACACTGCGCCGGACAGGCAGGCAGCGATGGAGACCACCAGCATCTCCCCTTGGGGGAAGGCGTGGCAGACGATGGGCACCAGGATGGAGAAGGTGCCCCAGGAGGTGCCGGTGGCAAAAGCCAGGAACACCGCCACCAGGAAGATCAGACCCGGCAGCAGGTACTGCAGCGCAGCGGCGTTGCCGTTCAGCAGGTCGGCCACAAAATACTTGGCGCCCAGCAGGCTGGTCATGCCGGACAAGGTCCAGGCCAGGGTCAAAATCAGCATGGGGCTGACCATGGCTTTGAAGCCTTCCGGGATGCAGGCGGCAAAATCCTCAAAGCTCATCACGCCCCGCACCTGGTAGAATACAAAGGTGAACATCAGCGCAATGCTGCTGCCCATCACCAGGCTCATGGAGGCGTTGCACCCGGCAAAGGCGGAGATAAAGTCCACCCCGTCAAAGAAACCGCCGGTGTATACCATGCTGAATACGCAGGAGGCGATCAGCACCAGCACCGGGGCCACCAGGTCGATCACATGGCCGCGGATCTCGGTGTCGGTGTCCACGTCGTTGCCAAAGGGGCGCTCCGGTGTGGTAAACAGATCGCCCGCCCGGGCATTGTCCTCATGGGTGCGCATGGGGCCGTAGTCGGTAGCGGTAAAGATCAAAAACAGGCTCATCACCATGGTCAGAATGGCGTAATAATTATAAGGGATGGTGCGCAGGAACATGGTAAAGCCGTTGATGCCGGAGCCTTCCGGCACAGAGGAGGTCACCGCAGCGGCCCAGCTGGACACCGGTGCAATGATGCAGATGGGCGCAGCGGTGGAGTCGATGAGATAGGCCAGCTTTGCCCGGGAAACATTCTGCCGGTCGGTCACCGGGCGCATCACCGAACCCACGGTCAGGCAGTTGAAATAGTCGTCCACAAAGATCAGCACGCCCAGCATCAGGGTGGCCAGCTGCGCCCCGGCCCGGGTGTGGATGTGGCTGGAGGCCCACCGCCCAAAGGCGGCGCTGCCGCCGGCTTTGTTCATCAGTGCCACCAGGATGCCCAGCATCACCAGAAATACCAGGATGCCTACATTGGAGGGGTCGGCCAGCTTGTACACCATGCCCCCCTCGGTGTGGAAGAACAGGGTGTTTACCGCCAGCTCCAGGTTGCCGTTGGCGTACAGCAGTGCGCCGGATGCAATGCCCACCAGCAGCGAGGTGTAGACCTCTTTGGTGATCAGCGCCAGTACGATGGCGATCACCGGGGGCAGCAGGCTGAGCATCGTGCTGTATACGGCGCAGGTATAGTTGGCAGGATCGGCGATCTTGCCGGGGGTGGCAGCGGTGCACATGGCCAGCAGGCCAAACACCAGCAGGGCAGCCACCCAGGACAGGTTGTGTTTTTTCATGGTTTTGCGATTCCTCTTACACTTCGGTTTTTTCAGTGTCCGGCGGGGCAGACTACACTACCACCAGGATAGCAAAGGGGGTGTGGGCTGCGCCGGATTATAAAGCACTATATTTTGAGATGTTCCGCGCCAGCGAGCAGGCCATCCGTTTATTACAGGATGCCCAGGCCCGTGCCGAGCAGGAGCTGCTGCAGGACGGGCCGCCGCCGCTGCATCTGCCGCCGCGGGACAAAGATCAGCAGGACTGATCCTGCTTTTTGGCCTGCGCCTTTTTCATGAACTTTTCGTTCTGGATGATGAACCGCTGGTGGACGCCGCAGCCCACCGGGCCGGTCTCGTCCCGCATACGCACCTGGAACACCAGGCGACGGCCGTCCACTTCCACCAGCTCGCTTTCGCAGATCACGGTCATGCCCAGCGGGGTGGGGGCGCTGTGGTCCAGCTCCATCCGGGTGCCGACGGTGCTGCAGCCCTCCTCCAGGTGGGGCGCAACGCTCTGCCAGCAGGTCTTTTCGGCCAGAGCCACCAGCGCCGGGGTCGCAAAGACCTCCAGCGTGCCGCTGCCCAGGGCCAAAGCGGTATTTTCAGCGCTAACGGCCTGCTGTTCCAGGCCCTTGATGCCAACTTCCAACATTTGTTTTTCCTCCCTCATTGCCGGGCCGCCCGGTCCGACGATAAAATATTTGAACTATTTCTTAGGATACCACATTTTTTGCATTTGCGCACCTGGTTTCGATGATTTTTTCAAAGAAAGGCCGGAAAATTGAGAAGATCTGGCGGACGGAACCGCTGGGGAGGGAGCATGGGCAATGGTGCGCGGGCCGGCGCAGCGGGCAGGGAACACGGACGACCAAAATGCAAACTTATGGCGTTTTATCAAGAAAAATATTTTTTTATGAAAAACTCTTGACAGGGCGGGGACACCGTGGTATCCTGAACACATGAACAGTTGAGCATATGTTCATCGCAACAAAAAGGAGGGACCTTTATGCAGCAGGAGCATCTGCCCCCCGCACCGGAGGGGACTGTGCCGGAGGATGAGGTGCTGTACGCTTTGGCGGATCTGTTCCGGGTCTTTGGAGACTCGTCCCGGATCAAGATCCTCTATGCTTTGCACGACACCGAACTTTGTGTGCAGGATATCGCCGCCGCAGTGCAGATGAGCCAGTCGGCGGTCAGCCATCAGCTCCGGGTGCTGAAGGACTCCAAGCTGGTGCGTTTCCGCCGGGAAGGCAAGACCGTATACTACGCGCTGGACGATGACCATGTGCGCAGCATCCTTTCAATGGGGATGGAACACGTAGAGGAATGACCGGCAGCCCCGCTGCCGTCATAAAAAACAGAAAGGCTGGACTTTTATTATGAAAAAGACCTATAAGATCGAAGTGGACTGCGCCAACTGCGCTGCCAAGATGGAACAGGCTGCCGCCGGTGTGTCCGGTGTGGCAAACGCAACGGTCAGCTTTATGACCCAGAAGATGAATGTGGAGTTTGCGGAGGGCGTTGACCCCCACGCCACGATGCAGAATGTGCTGGCCGCCTGCAAAAAGGTGGAGGACGACTGCGAGATCTTCGGGATCTGAGCAGATTCGAGCAGACGGCCCCGTTTTTGCAACAGAAACGGGGCTGTTTTGCGCTCAAAATCCATGAGTTTTCAACATTTTCCACGGTGTTTTCCACTGTAGATGTGAAAAAACCAAAAATAAAACGGAAAAAAGTCCTTTTCTGGAAGAAAAACTTTGTGGAAAAATCGGGAAAAAACTGTACGGCCCTTTTGAACAGGGAGGAGGACCTGCCATGAACAAGAAACAAAAAAAGAACCTGCGCCGTATCCTGATCGCCCTGGCGCTGGTGATCGCAGCGGCATTTCTGCCGCCGCTGCCCGATGCCGTCCGGCTGGTGGTTTATCTGGTGCCCTATTTTGTGGTGGGCTGGGATGTGCTGCGCAAGGCGGTCATCGGTGTGCGCAACCGCCAGCCCTTTGACGAGTGCTTCCTGATGGCGGTGGCTACAGTGGGCGCATTCCTGCTGGGAGAATATGCAGAGGCTTGTGCCGTCATGCTGTTCTACCAGGTGGGCGAGCTGTTCCAGTCGGTGGCAGTGGGCAAGAGCCGCCGCAGCATCGCTGCGCTGATGGATATCCGCCCGGATTACGCCAACCTCTGTCAGCCGGACGGCACCGTTGCCCAGGTGGACCCGGAGGAGGTGCCGGTGGGCGCTGAGATCCAGGTGCAGCCCGGCGAGCGGGTGCCCCTGGATGGCGTGGTGCTGGAGGGCACGTCGGCGTTGAACACCGCCGCCCTTACCGGCGAGAGCCTGCCCCGGGATGTGGAGCCCGGCGCCAACGTGATCAGCGGCTGCGTCAATATGACCGGTCTGCTGCGGGTGCGCACCACCAAGCCCTATGGCGAATCCACCGTGGCGAAGATCTTGGATCTGGTGGAGAATTCCAGCATGAAAAAAGCCCGGGCGGAGAATTTTATTGCTCGGTTTGCCCGGGTGTATACGCCGGCAGTCTGCTATGCTGCGCTGGCGCTGGCGGTGCTGCCCCCGGTGGTGCTGATGCTGCTGGGTCAGCCTGCACAGCTGGGAGATTGGATCTACCGGGCGCTGACCTTCCTGGTCATCTCCTGCCCCTGTGCCTTGGTCATCTCGGTCCCCCTCAGCTTCTTTGGCGGCATCGGCGGTGCCAGTGCCCGCGGCATCCTGGTTAAGGGTTCCACCTATCTGGAGGAGCTGTCCAAGGCGGAGATCGTGGTCTTTGATAAGACCGGTACCCTGACCCAGGGCGCTTTCCATGTGACCGAGGTCTGCCCCGCAGAGGGCATCACCCGGGAGCAGCTGCTGGAGTCGGCTGCCCTGATCGAAAGCTGGTCCAAGCACCCCATCGCCCAGAGCATCCGGGAAAGCTGGGATCAGCCCCTGGACGCCGCCCGCATCACCGATGTGGAGGAGCTGGGCGGACACGGCATCCAGGCTAAGCTGGATGGCCGCCCCGCTGCCGCAGGCAATGCCCGCCTGATGGAAAAGCTGGGCCTGACCGTCCCCGCTGTAAACCAGGCAGGCACGGTGGTGCATCTGGCGCTGGATGGCCGCTACGCCGGGTATCTGTGCATTGCGGATACCGTCAAGCCTACCAGCCAGAAGGCCATTGCCGGGCTGAAAAAGGCCGGTGTGCGCCGTACCGTGATGCTGACCGGCGATGCAGAGCCGGTGGCGGCTGCAGTAGCCCAGCAGCTGGGTCTGGACGAATACCATGCCGGGCTGCTGCCGGGGGATAAGGTGGACCAGGTAGAAAAACTGCTGGAAGAGCGTTCGCCCTCCGGACGGCTGGTCTTTGTGGGCGACGGCATCAACGATGCGCCGGTGCTGTCCCGTGCAGATATCGGCATTGCCATGGGTGCGCTGGGGTCGGATGCTGCCATTGAAGCCGCAGACGTGGTGCTGATGGACGACGACCCGGCTAAGATCACGCTGGCTATGCGGATCGCCCGCCGTACCCTGAACATCGTACATCAGAACATCGTCTTTGCCCTGGGTGTCAAGGCGGTCTGCCTGGTGCTGGGAGCCGCGGGCATCGGCGGGATGTGGATCGCCATTTTTGCAGATGTGGGTGTTACGGTGCTGGCTGTGCTGAACGCAGTGCGGGCACTGTATACAAAGGATCTGCACTAAGTCAAAAAACGCTGCTGCGCCCTCGTCGGAGCTTTTGGCCAGCTCATAATCGGGCATCGCCTGCTTCTGGTCCACCTCAAATCCGGTAGAGGTAATCAGGCTTCTGTCATGCCTGTCGAACGCCATCAGCTCCATCTGTTCCTTATCGGAAAACGTTTCCACATAATTGACCGCTGTAGCGTTAAACCTAGAATAATCGTCCAGGCTTCCGGAAAAATAACTGGAAATTCCTGAAACATGTCCCTGAATG